>CAJHZF010000257.1_pt1 | contig 18380 bp, 16 predicted proteins | sample 9198891 | NCBI WGS metagenome assembly CAJHZF01 (sample SAMEA7708349, study PRJEB35096) | sediment metagenome | biome: marine neritic benthic zone biome [ENVO:01000025]; feature: sediment [ENVO:00002007]; material: shallow marine sediment [ENVO:03000034] sea grass bed [ENVO_01000059] ...
ATGTTGTATGCCATAGGCCTCAGCCGCAGCTAATACGTCAAGATTATCATCGATAAATAATGTATTCGCTGGGTTATAAGGCTCTATTTCCATCAATTTATTCCAAAACAATAACTCTTCTTTTGGACACCCAAAGTCATGTGAAGAAATGATTTTATCGAAGTAACTATCAAGTTGAAGAGAATTCATTTTTATTGCAATACTATCGTGGTGTGCATTTGTAAGTAATACAATACGCTTATTAATATGCATAAGTTTCTCTAGAAACTGCTTTGCTTTTGGAAATATTTGAATACGATGAGAAATTTCTTGCTTTAACGAAGAAATATCAAGTTCAAGCTCTTTTGCCCAAAAGTCTGTGCAATACCAGTCCAATGTGCCGGCTTTACTTTGATAACGAGCTTGTAATTGTTGTTTGGAATGATTTAAATTGATCTCATGCTTTTCGCTATAACGCAACGGCACATGTTCATGCCAAAAGTAATTATCAAAATATAAATCAAGTAACGTACCATCCATATCAAGAAAGACAGTTGTTACTTTTTCCCAGTCCATTGGTATTTGCATAGACATATTTATCCTAGATAATGGTTCAAATTATGAATATAGATAATATACAGCTAGAAGAGCTCGTCAATCCAGTTCGTGAGATTGCAAAACAAGCGGGCTTAGAGATTATTAAGATTTACCAAGAAGGATTTGAGGTTGAAGAAAAAAATGATAATTCACCGCTTACTTCAGCAGATCTTGCATCACATAATTTGATAATAGAGAAATTACAAAAGCTCACTCCTAACATCCCTATTCTTTCCGAAGAATCCAGCACGATTCTCTATGAAGAAAGATCTAAATGGATAAATTATTGGCTCATTGATCCCTTAGATGGAACCCGTGAGTTTATTAAAAGAAACGGTGAGTTTACGGTAAACATCGCTTTAATAACGAATCAAACAGCAAGCCTAGGCGTTGTATATATACCGGTTCAAGATATCAGTTACTTTGCCTCAAAAGGCATTGGTGCCTTCAAACAAAAACAAAATATGCCAGCGGTTAGAATCAATACACGCCATTCCACACCAGACGACACACCAACGATATGCGGCAGCCGTTCTCATGCAGGCAAGTCATTACAGATGTTGCTGTCGCAAATTGGAGAATACGAATTAATAAGCATGGGCAGCTCAATTAAGTCATGCTTAGTGGCTGAAGGTGCTGCAGATATCTACCCGCGCTTTGGTCCCACATCTGAGTGGGATACCGCGGCCGCTCACTGTGTCGTGAATGAAGCGGGTGGTATGCTAGTGGATACCGAGATGGTGCCACTACTTTATAACACCAAAGATTCTCTATTGAACCCCTCTTTTATTGTTGTTGGTGATTTAAATGATCAGTGGCGTGAATTTCTCTTACGCACAGCAAAACCACTAAAAAGACGGCAAACTACCATCTAAAAACCAACTTTCAGCCTCTTCCATATACCACCAATTTTGAGTATCTCGAATAGTCATAACTGTGTTGCGTGTTTCGTAATAATAAGATATTTCTGCATCGACAATTGCACTTTTATTATCTTCATTTATTGCAACTTTTTTAATCTCATAATCAACTATGCGTAAGTCGTCATAGTCTTCAAGATTCACATCTACTGGGCTTTCATCTTGATGTCGAATCATGTTTACAGCCGCCTCATATTCCTTCCAGCGTAACATCCGTCCATATAACCTTATTCTCTCATCAAAGGCATTTAATGATTTTTGTTTTTGATGCGATGCACATCCAATGAGCAAAACACTAATCAAGCAAGCACACGTGACAGAAAAAAAAATGAATCTATAGCGAAACATTGCTTGTTTAAAAAATAGATACAGATAAAAGCGTAGTAAAATTCATATATATCTAGGCTCCCCACCCTTGCAATACGATTTTACCAATCGAATGCCTACCTTCAATTATGGCATGCGCTGTCTTTAAATTTTTAGCATTTATTGGTTCAAGCAATCTATTAATCGTTGTCTTTACTTTGCCAGCATCAATTAATTCAGAAACACGATTAAGCAAATGATGTTGTTCAATCATATCATCGGTTTCATACATAGAACGAGTAAACATAAACTCCCAAACAAATGTTGCGCTTTTGCTTTTTAATGCGCCAAGATCTACATTTGCAGCGGTTTCAACAATAGAACAAATTTTACCTTGTGGTGCAATTACACTAGCCATCGATTGCCAATGTTCATCAGTGTCATTCAAACATAAAATGAAATCATACCCATCAATACCAAGTTCGCTAACTTGCTCAGGTATATCTAAGTAGTGATTAATTACATGATCTACACCCAGCTCCTTACACCAGTTACGTGATTCAGGTCGAGAGGCTGTAGATGTTATGGTAAGTTTTGCTACCTGCTTGGCGAATTGCGTTGCAATTGAACCAACACCTCCGGCCCCACCCAGGATAAGCAACTGCTTACCTGTATCTCCACCGTTGCTATCCACGCCTAAGCGATCAAATAAGGCCTCCCAAGCGGTAATACTAGTCAGCGGCAAGGCAGCAGCTTGTGAAAAATCTAAACTCTTGGGCTTATTACCGACGATACGCTCGTCAACAATATGAAATTCACTATTGCATCCAGGTTGGATAAAACTACCCGCATAAAAAACTTCGTCTCCTGGTTTAAATAGATTTACTTCTGCGCCTACTGTTTCTACAACACCAGCCACATCCCACCCTAATATGCGCGGGTTATCTTCTACTTTATCCTGTGGTGCGCGCATTTTCGTGTCGACTGGATTGACTGCAATTGCATGCACCTTGACGAGTAATTCTCTAGCTTGAGGGTTAGGTGTGTCGATTTCAAGATCGAGCAAGGAATCAGTTTGATCAATAGGAAGGTATTTATATAAGCCGACTGCTTTCAATGTCATTCTCCATTATTGTTATTACGATCTAGCATACAATATATACAAAGTATAAACCGATGCACTGTAAAATATTATTTCTATAGTATGGATAATGAGGGCTAAACGCTAATATATGCATTCGCTGCAATAATTATAACGAACTAAAATGACCCAAATCGCATGCTATGAATGTGATTTACTTTAATATCTTCGAGTAATTTAAGAATGTCAAGGTGCTTATTGCTCACGTTGCAACCACTTACTTTGCTCTAAACCTCATAATGGTATTGAACATGCGCTCGCCTTTGCGATTGCAGGGATTATCTACTTAATTCTGGGATATATCTTTCCATTTATAACTTTTTAAGCCAAAGGTCATGAATAAGTCATGATGCTAATACAATGCTTCATAGAATTATATTGAGGGGGCTAGCGAAGTTTTAGCTGCATTTGTTTTGGTGTTTATCATAATTGTACGTGCCATGATGCTTTTTTCTTATTTGTATACTTGGACAATTAGTTAAAACGATTGTCAAGGGGAGAGAATACTATGTTCGAACATAAGGCTATCGGAACTTGTTTCTGTAATAAGGTATCTTACGAAATAAGTGGCAATCTTGGCATTTTTCAATACTGTCACTGCTCTCGATGCAGAAAATTTACAGGTAGTGCTTTCGCTTCTAATATATTGGTATTGCCCAATGATTTTAGATGGCTCAGCGGTGAAGAATATGTAGGTAGATATGAGCCGCAAGACACAAAATACTTTGCAACATCTTTCTGCAAAAATTGTGGTTCGTCATTACCCTGGTTAGATAAAACAGGCAAAGCTATAGTGGTCCCGGCGGGTACGCTTAACGATGACCCCATGATTAAGCCAATACAAAATATTTTCTGTGGCTCAAAGGCGGTATGGTATATCGAACCAAATACCCTGCCACACTATGAAGAGCTTCCACCACAAAAACGTTGATTTTATGCTCTTGGCCGAAAGCAGCTGTAGAGTGTTCATGACGGAATGATAGTTGCCGGTTCTCAAATCGTTATCTTTGTATTGGGTATCGCCGTCTGTGCACTTGCAGCATGGGGGATCTATGCGCCGAAAAAACTCCAGGAGTTGGTAAACAAAGTAATGGAACAGGACTAGGGTATATATTTTGCTGTAATAGCGAGGTTATTGTTGGGACTAGCCTTAATTATCGTTGCCTCTGACTCCAGGTTTCCATTGGTCTTTCAGGGTTTAGGCTGGATCGCCATTGTTGCTGCTATTGTCTTTGTATTCTTGGGCCGAGAGCGAATTCGCCAAATTCTTGTCTGGTCCGAGTAGTTTGCTCAGACAACTTTCCGCCTGTGGCGGCTACTTGGAATAGCCTTCGGAATGTTTCTAATCTACGGTATTTCATGGCGGCCGATCTAGAATGACAGATTAGCTCGAAGAGAAAAACGATTGCCGGAGGGCTTGTTGGATACCTGAATGAACGCTGTTGGCCGTTAATAGTCGTTACGAATAAACAGGAATTTTTTTTATATTAATCAATCTCTATTTCTGCAACTGGAATTCCGTGATCTGACATGATGCGATTTGACTCGCGCGCGGTAAGTGACCAGTCAAATAAATGACCATTAAATATATGCTGATAAGTCACTTTGCCAATTCGTTTGGGGTTTCTCGGCGAATTTGCAAATCATTCAATCAGTTTAACTGCTTACTGAGATTGCTGGGTGGTCTGGTGCCCTTTGTGAGCTAAATACATCCATGTACTAAGTACAGAATCAGGATTCAATGACATACTATCTATGCCTTGTTCGATTAACCAGCTTGCAAAATCAGGATAATCTGAGGGGCCTTGCCCGCATATCCCAACATATTTATTAGCTTGCTTACATGCGATTATAGCCATGCTGATCAGAGTTCTAATCGCATCATTTCTCTCATCAAATTCTCCTGCAACAAGCTCTGAGTCTCGATCAAGACCAAGTGTCATTTGAGTAAGATCGTTAGAACCAATTGAAAAGCCATCAAAAAATTGCAAAAACTGTTCGGCTAGAATTGCATTCGAAGGAATTTCACACATCATAATCACTTTGAGATCATTTGCACCACGAACTAGACCGTTCTTGGCAAGTAACTCAATTACTTTTTTTGCCTCATTTACAGTGCGCACAAAGGGCACCATAATTTGAACATTCGTAAACCCCATTTCATCACGCACTTTTCGTAAAGCTTTGCATTCCATCTCAAAACAAGGTGCAAACATTTCAGATAAATAACGCGATGCGCCTCGATAGCCGATCATGGGATTCTCTTCCAACGGTTCATAGAGATTTCCGCCGAGCATGTTTGCATACTCGTTAGATTTAAAATCTGATAGGCGCACAATTACGGGTTTATCTTCAAAGGCGGCTGCAAGCATCGCAATACCTTCAGTCAATTTATCTACATAAAAAGACCTAGGATCAGAATAGGCCGCAATATGTGTTTTTATTGTCGATTTAATATCATCAGGAATAGAATCGAAATCAATTAAAGCACGAGGATGGACACCCACCATCTTATTGATAATAAATTCCAAACGTGCAAGTCCGATACCTGCATTTGGAATTTGTGAAAATGAAAAAGCTCGTTCAGGATTCCCTATATTCAGCATAATCTTACAAGGGATATCCGGCATTTTATCCAATTGAATTTGGTTCACTTCAAATTTAAGTTGGCCTGAATATACATACCCTGTATCTCCCTGTGCACAAGATATCGTAATATCTTGCTCGTGTGGAATGGTGGTGGTGGCATCCCCACAACCAACAATAGCGGGCACACCTAATTCTCGTGCAATAATTGCTGCGTGACAGGTACGCCCGCCTCGATTCGTGACGATCGCAGAAGCTCGTTGCATGACAGGTTCCCAATCAGGATCTGTCATGTCAGTAACTAATACCTCTCCAACTTGAAGTTGATCGATTTGATTAAGTGTATTAATAATTCTTGCTTTACCAATACCAATTCGTTGCCCAATACTTCTGCCAGTTGTAATGATCTGCGATTTTTCCGTTAAAGAATATTTTTCTATTATCTTTTGATTACAGCTTTGTACCGTTTCGGGGCGCGCTTGAACAATATACAGCTGTTGGTCAAGCCCATCCTTAGCCCATTCTATATCCATAGGTCGTTGATAATGTTGTTCAATCAGCACAGCAGTATGCGCTAAGCTTTCAACCTCTTCATTGGAGATGCAAAATTTTATTTGCTGGTTACGATCAACGACGACAGTATCAACACCACTACCATTGTTATTAAAAATCATTTTTTGCAGCTTGCTTCCACAAGTACGACCAATTACAGCTTGATGCTTACGTTGTAATGCTGTTTTCGATATGTAGAACTCATCGGGATTAACTTGGCCTTGTACAATAGTTTCACCTAGTCCATAGCTTGCAGTAATAAATACAACATCTCGAAAACCAGATTCGGTATCTAAGGTAAACATCACACCACTAGATGCTAAATCACTGCGCACCATTTGCTGAATACCTGCTGAAAGCAAAACATCAGCATGATCAAAATCTTTGTGAACACGATATGCTATCGCTCGATCAGTGAATAAAGAAGCAAATACTTTTTTAACAGCAGCTAAAACTTCTTCAATTCCAGATACATTCAAGAAAGTTTCTTGTTGACCAGCAAAAGAAGCCTCGGGCAGATCTTCTGCTGTTGCCGAAGAACGCACGGCCACTGCAACATTTGGTTGAAGTTTATTTTCTAATTCTCGATAGGAGTCTTTAATCTCATACTGTAACTCCTTAGGCAATGAAGAATTTAAAATCCACCTGCGTATACGCTCACCGCTACTTCTCAATTCAGTAATATTATCTACATCTAGAGCATTTAATTCTTGCGCGATTTTCTTATCTAAATTGTTCTGTACAAGAAATATATGATATGCCTCTGATGTGGTAGCAAATCCACCTGGTACACACACGCCGGCCGAGCTAAGATGATGGATCATCTCACCAAGAGATGAATTCTTGCCGCCAACTATTGGCAAGTCTCGTGAACTAAGTTCTGCTAAATTTATTGTATAGCGATTCATGATGAGTGTACTTTTATATGCAAACAAAAAAATTACAAAATGTGTTTTTTATATCAGATAGTACCGGTATTACCATTGAGTCATTAGGCCAATCTTTATTCACTCAGTTTCCAGATACTCAATTTGAAAAAAAAGTTTTTCCATTTGTTTCAAATCAAAAAGAAGTCGAACATGTTATAAAACGTATTCAAGAGGTGACTTCTAAAAATAAATCTCCCACACTAGTATTCACGAGTTTAGCAAATGAAAAACTCAAGAATTTATTTTTATCTAGTGGTATTACTGTCATAGACATTTTTTCCACATTTATTCCAGCCATGGAATCTCATCTAGGTACAGCAGCGTCACATGCCATAGGAGAAACACATGGCGTCGGCAATACAAATCAATACATTCAGCGTATTGCAGCCTTGAACTTTGCATTAAGTCATGATGATGGCATGAAAATCAATGACATGGAACGTGCAGATCTCATTTTGACGGGTGTATCGCGAAGCGGTAAAACCCCAACTTGTTTGTACCTCGCGATGCACTACAATTTGAAGACAGCTAATTATCCCCTAGCGGACTCAGACTTTGAAGAACCTGCCCTTCCACAAGCAATTGCCTCATTACAAGACCGCGTATTCGGGTTAACGATATCTCCACAGCAACTTAGCAAGATTCGCGAAGAAAGAAAGCCAAACAGTAAGTATGCATCATATGAACAATGTGTATATGAAGTCAGCAAGGCCGAGTTAATATTTAACAACTCACGCTTACCATATATAAACACTACTTCAGTCTCGATTGAAGAAATTGCCACAACTATTATCCAGCGCTTAAATTTAAAGACACATGGTAAGTGGTAGCGGCAATAGACAAACATGCAGATTTAAAACTAAACTTGGAAAACATTTTGTATATCAGTGAAATTAATGCAAATGATGAGCCGGCCACTGCATATTTAGGATGTAAGTGAATTTATGCATTAAACACCGATGCTTAGCTATAAGATAGAACCAAGATTTTGTGAAACAGATGCTTTAGGGCACATTAACCACACTGTTGTGCCAATGTGGCTGGAACAAGCACGAAGCCCAGTATTTCAATTATTTAACCCAAGTCTATCAATTGTAAATTGGAATTTGATTTTGAGAAAAATATGTGTCGATTACATTAGCCAGATCTATCTCGGATCTATTGTTGAAATTAAGACTTATATCGGTGAGATCCGCCAAACTTCTTTTATTGTAGAACAAGATGTCTTGCAAAATGGGAATTTGGTTGCAAAAGCAGATGTTATATTGATTCATTTTGATTATGAAACACAATCAAAAGCAAATATACCACCATCAATTAGAGAAAATTTAGTAAAATTACAGAAAAGTGATACACATGGCATAAATAACTCGCTAGCTACATCCTCCTAAATATTACAGTTTAGATTACAACTAATAATCGCACAGTTCACAATTGTTGCTAATAACACCACCTACTTCTTAAATTTTTAAGAGCTTATAAAATTTTTTTAGTTGAAAATTTAGAAGAAAATATACGGGCGATACAGGATGTGGGCTACATTGCAAAATAGATAGGAAAACAAGTAATTTAATTTTGCTGCATATTATTAAAACAAAAAGCCTCCCTAAGGAGACCCTTTAATGTGTCATATACATAAAAAGTTCGTTCAGGCATGTTTGTTTGCTAAGTCAGTTAAAATAGCAGCATAAATTGGATTACAGAATCCCGTCGTCTCTTCACTATTTGATGCTGATTCCCAAGATGAAGCCCACTCAATAAATGTTCTATCATCATTTGTTATTGGTATTAAATGAACATCGACGATATAGTTCTTCACATCGTCTTTAGATATGGGTGACGGACCGTCATCAATAGAGTATTGAAAACGATACTCTTCTTCATTGAATCCAACTAGAGTTTCATGAAAAGCGTCATTTAAAATTCGCTTTGCACCCACCTCAGTTCCCGACTTATTCCCAACTGCTTCGCATTTTGTTTTCACATTGGGCGCCCATGAAAAATCATGAAAATCTTTTATTTTTTTCTAAACTTTTTCAATAGACGCATTAATCACAATTGAATTATAACAAGACATATAAACCTCCTATAATTTATTCAGAAATTAGTGATCTTAATACAATATTAACAATTTCTTTTATTTACTATCGACGCATGCCTACCTTAGCCAATGTGGATTTGTTATGCGGACTCTAGCTTATAACCTACTCCATACACAGAACGAATAATATCTTCTCCATCATTTATTGCCGAAAGCTTTTTTCTAAGTTTTTTAATATGACTATCTATTGTTCTATCGCTCACAATGCGATGATCATCATAGATAGAATTCATAAGTTTACTACGCGAATAAATATGCCCAGGGTCACCAGATAGGATTTGCAATAATTTGAATTCAATTGCAGTTAGTTCAGTTTGTTGTGAATTAATTTCAGCTGTATATCGTGTTGTATCAAGCTTCAATGATGAATATACTGGCGTATTTACACTTTGTGATCTACGCAAGATGGCTCTAACCCGCGCCACCACTTCACGAGGGCTAAAGGGTTTGCAAATATAATCATCGGCCCCCAACTCTAGTCCCAATAATCGATCGATTTCTTCAACTCGAGCCGTAATTATAATAATTGGTACATTGGAGCATGCACGTATATCTTTACAAATTTCCATACCATCTCGATTAGGCAACATTACATCAAGCAAAACAATAGACGGTTGTTCTCGAGCAAATACATGCATAGCATGTGCACCATCATTAACGATAACGGTCTCAAATCCCGACTGCTGCATATAATCAGCTAGCAGCTCGGCAACTTTGGCTTCGTCTTCGACAATTAGAACTGTTTGGCTCATATTTTTAGACTTTAGAAATTTTTGGCAAAATAATTTTTATACGTAGACCACCAAAGCTAGATTGAGTTGCCTCGATCTGACCTTGGTGAGCCTCTACGATATTTTTACAAATCGACAACCCCAAGCCTACGCCGCCCAACTTTCGATTACGCGAATTTTCCACGCGATATAAACGTTCAAATAACTTTGATAGATCTTCTTTTGACACGCTAGGTGATGAGTCTTGGAAATCGATACACACATTCTCATCTAGATTGATGACGTCAATGTTTAACTTCCCGCCAGAATCGGTATAACGCAATGTGTTGGAAATCAAATTGCTAAACAATTGATGCAGACGCCTGGGATCGGCGAATATCTTTAACCCTACATTTGAATTTGTATTAAAATTTAATGTTAAATCATTTTTATCAATTTCATCTTGATAGATTTCAATTGCTTCACTAAGAACATTACAAATATCTGTCTCAACTTTTTTATAACTCAGCGCGCCTACATCAGAGAGTGAAAGTTCATATAAATCTTTTACAATATTCTGTAGTTGTAAGATTTCTGTATGTAATGAATCAAGCATTTTTGGTGACATTTCATGCACACCATCTTTTATCGCTTCGATCTCTCCACGTAAAATCGTAAGTGGCGTACGTAACTCGTGTGAGATGTCAGCAATCCATTGCTTCCTAGAATTTTCACTGCTTTCTAATGTTGCAGCCAAATTATTGAAGTCTTGCGCCAATAGACCTAGCTCATCTTTTGAATTCACTGCTATTCTTTTACTAAAATCACCTGCAGTGAGGGAACGTGTACCCGAAACCAATGCATTGATTGGATTAACAAACCCTTTAGCTAACCAAATTGCCAACAGAAGTGAGATCACAAACATGCCTAATGCACTAAATTGGATAGTGCGTATCAACTGTTTGGTAAAACTTAAATCTAATTCATCACGAATTTCAGTTGTGGGATTTAAACTAAGATACCCTATCGTATTGCTATCAAACTTTAATACTAGTTCTAAAGCATTCTCATTTGCTTCTTTACGCCCAATTAACATAACTCGGTCAGCATCTAGGAGTCGGATTCGACGCCCGATGCCTCCTGCATAAGCGGCAGCCTTAGATTTTTTAGAACTTACAACATGAGTGACTTGAGAAGATGGCTCAGATTCGGAATCACGTCGTTTATGTTTACGCACTAGTTCACGCCAAGCATCAGGATTATTGGAAATGGAATCCCAACTTTTTTCAACTCGATATAACTCTTCTAAATCAATCTTAAGTCCAGCAAGTACTTGGTTTTCTGTATCATTTAGATAATTTATAAAGCCACGCTCTAACGCCCACTTACTCAAGAAGATCATACTCACCAATATGACCAGACTTGATAAAAAAATGGCTACAAATAATTTATGACTTAGCTTTTTCAATGACTTCTACTTGCCTAAAAAGAAAAAACTATAGCAATTGAATTATTGTGCTTAAGGATATTTCTTGTGTTTCCTTATTGTTTACACAAATGATGTAGTTATAAAAATATGGATAAGGAAAAAAAGACATAGTAGTTCTCAATAATGCCTATAGCCAATGTGGTATTTTCAAATATCGATTAGAGAACTTATTTATAGAATGAAAGAATTAAAGGTATATATATTCGTAAAATTCCACCTTAAAATAATATAACCATAAAATAATTTTCTTCGCGATATAAATAAAATCTTTAGTTAAACCAAAATTTATATTTTTTCACTCATAAGTGTTTGTTTATTAAACATAATTAGGCAAACTCTTTTGTATATCACATGGCTGATCATGCATAATAGACCTATGTTAGAGACTTATGTGTCGCTTTAGTTTTTTTATCATGTAAGTTTTGCCCTATTTGGGTAAAGTTATAATAATTTAGTTAGCCAAATTAAAAACTACCTTCAACTGTATAAAGAAATTATAAAAATCCAAAGATTACTAAGTTGAATTTTTGTCCTTAGAATAAGGAACAAAAAGATTAATAATAATAATTTTAGATGCACCTATAGGCATGCATTTAATAGTATTTTGACAATATGGTGGAGTATCTATGAAGACCAACTACTATCTTTCGCCAACTTTAAAGAGCACACAACAAATTTCAGATGATTTACGTGAGGTCGGAGTAAATGATTGGTTTATGCATGTCATTAGTAAAGACGAGGCAGGTCTTAGCAAAGAACAACTACACTCCAGCAATTATCTGGAAACACTAGATGTACTTCGCAATGGTGGAATTGGAGGATTAATTGGCTTCATCATAGGCGTGTTAGCTGCCGGTGCACTGATGTACTTCAAACCATTTGGGCCACAAATGCCTGACTTTGTCTACCTAATCGTAATTGTACTATTAACCTTATTTGGTATATGGGAAGGCGGCCTTGCCGGTGTCGCAAGTGAAAATAAAAAGCTAGCAAAATTTCATGATGATTTAGAAGATGGTAAATATTTAATCTTGATTTATACCTCGAAAAAACAAGATGAAGTAGTAAAAAATATGATGGCTAGGAAACACCCTGAAGCCCAATTAGTCGCCACGGATAGTCAATATTTCAATCCTTTCTCTAGATTGAAAAAGGTATAATTATACTTTCAGTAAATTTCAAAATAGTAGGAGCACATAACTGTGAATGTGACATTAACCGCAGCTCGTAGCCAAGCAAGTGATTTTATTGAACTGTGTAAACCACGTATTGCTTTGTTGGTGTTAGTCACAACATTCACGGGCATGTGGTTGGCAAGCAACGGTGTTGTAGCACTAGACTTAGTCATATTAACCCTTTTAGGTACAGGTTTTGCTTCTGCTGCAAGCGGTGCATTTAATAACTATGTTGACCGAGAAGTTGATAAGCAAATGGCACGTACTCGTACACGTGCATTACCTTCTTCCCGACTGCATCCACAACAGGCCTTATGGTTAGGAGTCATGCTAAGTTTGTGGTCATTCGCGATACTCTTTTACTTAGTTAATCCTTTAACGGCATATTTAGCTGCTGGAACAACGTTTTTCTATGTAGTTATCTATACCATGTGGCTTAAACGCTCTTCACCATTATGTACTGAAATTGGTGGAGTAGCGGGCGCGCTGCCACCTGTGATTGGTTGGGCAGCTGTAACAAACAACATAGGTTGGCCAGCACTAGTAATGTTTTTAATAATGTTTATTTGGCAGCCTCCGCATTTCTGGGCATTGGCACTATTGCGTGCTGAAGAATATCGTGCAGCAAAGTTACCAATGTTACCCGTAGTAAGAGGCAAGCGTGTAACTAAAATTCGCATGTTGCTGTATACCATTGCATTACTACCAGCAAGTGTTGCCATGTATTGGTTGCAACTTGTAGGCCCCACTTACTTGATTCTGGCGTTAGCGTTAGGAATAGCATATTTAATTTTAACCATTGACTTTGCACGCAAACCCATTACTCATCAAAGCACACGCAGATTATTTGGGTTTTCAATATTGTACTTACTAGGTTTATTTACTTTGATTTTTATGGATTGTCAGTGTAGTGGTGGAATCGCGTGACCATACAAGCGGAATACAAATTATATTTACAACAAAAACCATACCTTCTAAATAAGGAGCTTTAAGCATGGTTGTTGCCATCATAATACTTTTACTTGTAATTGGGTCTGTCATATTTCATTTTATGAGCCCATGGTATTTCACAGAATTGGCCTCTAACTGGGGCATGATTGATGCTACTGTGACGATCACTTTTATAGTGTGTGGAATTGTATTTATTGCTGCGAACTTATTCATGGCTTATTGCATCCTACGCTTTCGAAACAAGAGCAAGGAACAACGCGCCAAGTACGAACCAGAAAATAAAAAATTAGAGGGTTGGCTCACTATAGTAACTACTATTGGTGTAGTCGCAATGCTTGCCCCAGGATTATTTGTTTGGGGCAAATTTGTATCACCACCAGAAGATGCCCACATTGTTGAAGCCGTTGGACAACAATGGCAATGGAGTTATCGCCTTCCTGGTAAAGACGGTCAACTGGGTACAACTAATGCAACGAAAATAAGTATCGACAATCCATTTGGAATGAATGCAGAAGACCCTTATGGTCAAGACGACATTTTAATTTCTGATAATGATTTACATTTACCTCTAGGTAAGCCTGTTAAATTTCATTTACGATCTATAGATGTGCTGCACAATTTCACAGTAACGCAATTCCGCGTGAAAATGGATCTGGTCCCTGGGATGGTCACATGGCAATGGTTAACCCCTACACGCACGGGAACTTTTGAAGTTCTTTGTGAAGAATTATGCGGTATTGGGCATCATACGATGCGTAGCAAAGTAGTAGTTGAAGAAGAAGAACAATACCAAGCCTGGTTAGACCAACAATCAACTTTTGCACAACTATCTACACAACAACATGGTAATGCTAGTGCGGGTAAAGCGCTTTACCAGGTATGCAGTGCATGTCATGGCTTAGAGGGCGAAGGCAATCAAACACTCAATGCACCTAAGATTAGTGGCCAAGAAGATTGGTATATAAAACGTCAGCTCGCCTATTTTAAACATGGCGTCCGCGGTGCAAACGAACAAGACATCTATGGACAGCAAATGGCACCCATGGCAGCCACACTTGTAGATGAAACCGCAATGAAGAATATTGCTGCCTATATTCAAACACTACCTGATAAGCCGGCAACACCAACAGTTAGTGGTGATGTAAAAAATGGGCGCGATCTATATACGACCTGTGGCAAATGCCATGGCAAACAGGGGCAAGGTAGATGGTCAGTAAATGCCCCACGAATTGCTGGGATGAATGATTGGTATTTAGTGAGACAGCTGCAAAATTTTAAACAAGGTATACGTGGTGCTCATCCGCAAGATAGAACCGGAAGACAAATGGAGAGTATGGTTCTCAGCTTAAATGATGAGAAAATGCATGACCTAGCTGCATATATAAATTCATTATGATTATTATTCAACTTATTTAGATATCTAATTTGAAGACTTAAATTTAAACTAATACAGTAGTAAAAATACAGTAACGAGGTAATTGTTATGGCACATGTTGCATTAGCCGATAAAGGACAAGAGCTTGCCCATCCAAAAACATGGATCGGCATGTATGTCTGGAGCCAAGACCATAAAGTAATTGGAATTCAGTACGTCATTATTGCTACTGCAGTAGGATTAGTTGCACTTGCTTTATCTGGCATGATGCGTCTGCAGTTAGGTTTCCCGGGCGCTTTTGACTTGTTGCAACCGAATGAGTACTACTCTGCAATCACCATGCACGGCATGATCATGGTGGTCTTCATGCTAACGGCGTTTTTCCTAGGCGGTTTTGGCAATCTCTTAATTCCATTGATGGTTGGCGCACGAGATATGGCGTTTCCGTATATGAATATGCTCAGTTTCTGGGTGTATTTACTCTCAGTCATTGTCTTATGTGCAAGTTTCTTCGTGCCAGGGGGCGCAACCGGTGCAGGCTGGACCTTATATCCACCCCAAGCCATTACGGAAGGATCTGCCGGTGCTGGACTGGGTATTATTTTAATGCTAGTTGCTTTGGCCTTATTTATTGTTGCGTTCACGATGGGTGGCTTGAACTACATTACTACGGCCTTTCAAGCTCGTACCCGCGGCATGACGTTGATGCGTATGCCTTTATCAGTGTGGGGTATTATCATGGCGACTATTTTAGGTTTATTGGCATTCCCTGCATTATTAGTCGCCGCAATTATGATGTTGTTAGATGCGACATTAGGCACTAGTTTCTTTATGCCAGCGATATCAGTACTTGGAGAACAATCGGGTACCTCAGGTGGTACTCCAATTTTGTTCCAGCACCTGTTTTGGTTCTTCGGCCACCCCGAAGTGTACATCGTAGCGCTCCCCATGTTTGGTATCGCATCTGATTTAATCAGCACGCATGCGCGCAAAAACATTTTTGGTTATCGCATGATGGTGTGGGCAATAGTTGCTATAGGAGGCTTAAGCTTTATCGTGTGGGCCCATCACATGTATGTCAGTGGCATGGATCCTTACTTTGGTTTCTTCTTTGCCACCACTACACTAATCATTGCGGTACCCACCGCAATTAAAGTCTACAACTGGGTACTCACTCTTTGGCATGGCAACATTCATCTTACCGTTCCGATGCTATTTGCAATTGGATTTATTTTCACATTTATACATGGCGGAATTACGGGATTATTCTTAGGCAACGTCGTTGTGGATGTGCCACTCTCTGACACATACTTTGTAATAGGGCATTTTCACATGGTTATGGGAGTATCGCCCTTCTTAATCGTGTTTGGTGGAATTTATCATTGGTTTCCAAAGTTCACAGGTCGTATGTTGAACAATGCCATGGGTAAAATTCATTTCTGGGTTACCTTCTTGGGAACGTATGCCATTTATTTACCCATGCACTATATCGGAATACTTGGTGTACCACGTCGATATTATGCATATGGTACGACGGAATTTTTCCCAGATTCCGTACAAACCGTAAACGCAAGCATCACCATTGCTGCTTTGACAGTTGGCACCGTACAGCTATTGTTCTTAGTAAATATTGTGTGGAGTATATTCAAAGGCGAAAAAGCTAATAGCAATCCATGGCGTGCTACTACCCTGGAATGGCAAACCCCTGACACGCCGCCCAAGCATGGCAACTGGGGCCCAGAACTTCCTGTTGTCTACCGCTGGGCCTATTCCTACAGCGTACCCGGGGCTAAAGAAGACTTCATTCCACAAAATGAAGAGCCGAGCGAAAATTCTAAGCACGAAATGGCTACTTAGTCGTGACCGCAACGCTTATCGTTTTAGCCGTGATTATGGGCGCAGTGGTGATTTGGCTAATCCGCCAAACCATTAATGTTCAACCCTGGGCAGAAGAAGGAATCATTGGACACGATCATGTCGGTGGAGCGTTCTCCATTCCACCGGCAAAAATTGGCTTGTTGGTGTTTCTTGCAGTAGCAAGCTCATTATTTTCGCTTTTTGTCAGTGCGTATTTCCAACGTATGGATTTTGGTGATTGGCGTCCTTTACCCGAACCAGGAATTTTGTGGTTCAACACTGGTTTGTTAATTTTGGGAAGTGTCTTTTTTCAACTTGCGCGCAACGCAGCCGTGCGTAATCAAGTACGTGGCGTAAAAACCAATTTATTCATTGGAGGCCTTTTTACTTTTGCATTCATCGCCGGTCAGCTGTGGGCTTGGCAAGGTTTACACGACGCGGGTTATTTTATCTCCTCCAACCCTGCAAATGCCTTTTTTTATGTGCTCACAGCCATTCATGCACTGCACATTTTTGGGGGATTGTGGGTATGGAGCAAAACCACTTTTAAATTACAAAATAAAGTTGAAGTGCACAAAATACGTATGAGTGTTGAACTGTGCACCATTTACTGGCACTTCTTGCTTTTAGTTTGGCTAGTGTTATTCGCACTGTTGTTATCTACGTAAAAAGGATATAAAACATATGGCACAAAGTTCAGGAGAAGTCGCTGCACATGATGTTGTAACCGATCTTGTATCGGATTGGGGTGCAGAAAAAGAAGTTTTCAAGGTTCACTGGGGTAAAGCCATGATGTGGATCTTCCTCTTAAGCGATACCTTTATTTTTACCTCCTTCTTGACGGGCTATATGAAGGTGCGTATCAGTTCAACGATGCCATGGCCCAATGCAAGTGAAATATTTGCCTTATCATTCGGTGGCGATCCCATTCCTCTTATTCTTATTGCAATTATGACCATGGTGTTGATTACCAGTAGTGGCACCATGGCGTTGGCGGTAAATTATGGCTACCGCAAAGATCGCGGCAAAACTGCATTACTATTATTTAGTACCGCTGCACTTGGACTCATGTTTGTGGGCATGCAGGCCTTTGAGTGGACTAAACTCATTGTAGAGGAAGGTGTGCGTCCTTGGAGCAATCCATTTGGAGCTCCACAGTTTGGTGCATGCTTTTTTATGATTACAGGCTTTCATGGGGGTCACGTATCGGGAGGTGTCATCTATTTAAGTTACGTGGCAATTGGAGTCTTAAATGGCCGCTATGAGAAAAAGGGCTACGATATCGTAGAAATCGCTGGCCTCTATTGGCACTTTGTTGATTTGGTATGGGTATTTATTTTTGCATTCTTTTATCTTTGGTGAGGAATAACAATGGCAGCAGAAGGTCAACAACACCCTCTTAGCATTTACATCTGGATATGGATTTTACTCTTTGTACTCAGTACATTATCTTATCTAGTTGACTATTATCAATTACAAGGCTACTTGAGATGGAATTTAATCCTCATCTTTATGATGTTGAAAGCTGGGTTTATTGTTGCCATCTTTATGCACATGGCATGGGAACGTTTGGCATTGATCACTGCAATACTAGTACCGCCAGTAGCCTTATTGGTACTCGTAGGAATGATGTCCATCGAGGGGGACTACACATATTCATCACGTGCTAAGTTTTTTGGGTTAGAGGAAGCACCTGTAGTAGAGCACGGCCA
>CAJHZF010000157.1_pt1 | contig 18133 bp, 18 predicted proteins | sample 9198891 | NCBI WGS metagenome assembly CAJHZF01 (sample SAMEA7708349, study PRJEB35096) | sediment metagenome | biome: marine neritic benthic zone biome [ENVO:01000025]; feature: sediment [ENVO:00002007]; material: shallow marine sediment [ENVO:03000034] sea grass bed [ENVO_01000059] ...
CTTGATAATTCTACATGCATGATAAATTACGACGTACGCTGTTTTAATAATCTTACTTTTAAATTTTCCCCTCACGGTTATACTACAATACTCTCAAGTTTGTTCTTGATTCTTAGACTTACATCGATTATCAACTTTTTTCTATCAGTATATGTAGACCGCTTTGTATCCTTCCCTCTTTCAAACTCGTATATTACAAATATTGGTTGTTTACCCAATTCTCGCACCCTATTCAATTGATTACCCTCTATACCTAATTCGTTCGCACTTTTTTGTAAGCAAATTTGCAAACAAGTCTTACAGCTATCTTTAGCCAAATTGGTGAAAACTTCGATTCCAAAATAATCATCTTGAATCTGCCATTTGACATTTTCGCTATTAAATTCAGTTAGCTTTTTATGCAACTCGCTTATTAATAGCTGGAAAATTCTTACTTCTTCACTCATTTATTGGCTTATCCGATGAACTTGCCCAACTGTAACCTCGTACCATGAAAAGTCATACCTGACACCTGTACAAATATCTATTATGTATAGGCCTTTAAGCAGTAATACAGTCATATGTATTGTACATATGCTGTAAACAGCTGCTCAAATGTGTACAATGAGCTAAGATTAATTTGTACACAAAAGGAAGTCAGTAGATGAATTCATTGATCCAATTAAGCGTCGTTACACCTCTAGTCGCAGTGTTTATTTTGGCGCTGGGTGCCCTAGCATTTGCGCTATCCAAATCAACTAGTCCTCATCGGCAGCTTGAATTGAATAGACGGTTGGGCTTGATTAGGGAGGAACAGCATGAACGTAATTGATATCGGCATTCAACAAAAAGATCGCGCTAGCGTAGCAGAAGCGTTGAAGCATCTACTAGCAGATTCATATTCTTTATATTTACAAACACATAATTTTCATTGGAATGTGATTGGACCGCAGTTTATTGAGTTGCATACGATGTTTGAACAGCAGTACACGGAACTCGCTCTCGCTGTAGATGAAATTGCCGAGCGCATAAGAACGTTAGGGCATCCTGCTCCTGGCACATATTCTCAGTTTTCTCAACTGAGTAGTATTGAGGAAGTTGTTGAAGTGCCAAATGCGCCCGAGATGATCATGATTTTAAAGGAGAATCACGAGAGAGTTGTAAGGACTTGTCGAGAAGTGCTTCACTTGGCTCAGCAAGCCTTTGATGAATCCACAGTAGCTCTTGTATCCGATCGAATGCGAGTACATGAAAAAACTGCATGGATGTTACGCGCGATGGAACATTAACTTTCATAAGGAGTAACTATGGCTTCATGGCGACCAGAACAGGAAACACTTTCTCCTTCTTTGGAATTAGTTGGGAAGCTATATCTTTATATTAACCAGCTTTAGACTTTGAAAAAGAAATGAGTCATGGAAATTAAGAAAGACACAGGTCAAACAGATTTAGCACAGCAATATGTCCTCTCAGTAATTAGAAATGAGCATCCAGAGTGGATTGAGCAAGACGGAACATGCGAGCGATGTGAACAGTACTATGAATCGCTTGATAACTTAATTGCTCTTGATGAGTAACGCTCTATGTTTTGCGTAGAATAAATGTATGTTGCAACTCGAGATATAGCCGCTTACCTCGGATTAGTAGTAATTAGAACTATCTGGACTGTTAATTTTAAACAAATTATAGGAGACATAATGCAAACCTTTCCCCACGAGTACATCGCTTCGGCACAAGGCAAAGCCAGCGACTATGTTATTGCCCAATCTGGAAACTTAGCACCTATCCATATCGCTGAGCCTAAGGAATTTGATGGGTCAGGAATATATTGGTCACCAGAGCAATTATTTGTTGCTACAGTGGCCAATTGTTTGATTCTTACATTTCGAGCAATTGCAAATGCCTCAAACTTTCAATTTTTGAATTTAAAATGTGATGCTACTGGTATGTTAGATAGAATCGAGAACAGCAATCGCTTCACTGAAATTAACATTGATGTAGTGTTGCACCTTCAGTCGAAAGACGATTTGAAAAAAGGACAAAGGCTTTTGGAAAAGGCGGAAAATCAGTGTTTAATAAAGAACTCGATAACCGCTGAGACCAGGTTTCATAACACCTTCACCATAGAGTAAGGTGGCTTTTTATCAAGTAACGGCGGTTATTGACGACGCCTTTCAGCTAAAACACACTTTTACGTTTGGACTTCGTAGTTTTTTTAAAGGATAGTGCAGTGAAAAGAATTCTTATTATTGGAGCTAGTTCAGGAATTGGTTTACAGGCTGTTAAAATTGCTTTGGCCAATGGGTATTATGTTAGAGCATTTGCACGGCGCGCGAATCAGATAAATATCAATCACCATAATTTGGAAAAATTTGCCGGTGATGCGCTTAAGGCTCAAGATATCGAAAAGGCAGTAAAGGATTGTGATGTGGTTATTCAATCACTGGGGGTGCCACTAGATCTAACTCTGATAACCGGGCCAATCTCACTATTTTCCAAATCGACAAAGGTTTTGCTGCAAGTGATGACTGCAAGTTCTGTGCGGAGACTAATTACCATTACTGGGTTTGGAGCAGGAAGTAGTCGTAACAGTATAAATTTTTTGCAGCGAGTCGGCTTTGAAATGATATTTGGCCGTGCTTATCGGGACAAAGATATACAAGAACAGTTGATAGAGAATAGCGGGCTAGATTGGACGATTGTTCGACCGGGTGTACTTACAAACTCGAGCTCTAGGACACCGAAAGTATTGATTGAGCCGAGCAACTGGCGCAATGGCTGGGTATCACGTGCTACGGTAGCTTCGTTTCTAATCAAACAAGTAGAATCACGGGACTTAGTTGGCAAATCTCCAGTCTTAGTCAGTTGATGGATTAATACCAATTAAAGTGGCAAGCGACTATATATGAATAGAGTGGGGCGTAGTATTTTCTCCACACCCCCTATTGTGATCCCTAAGTTCGAATAAGGCGATAAAACATTGATTTTGGCCGTAAAGTGACTGGTCGCTAAAATTCTATGTCACGTTTTGAAAAGTTAAATTGCACAAGTATATAATTTTGCTTAATTAGAGCTTGGGTCATAGGCAAGTCGAAAGCCTATGTCGTCTCTCCGCTCATTCTTTTTTGCTACATTTCGCAGAGAAGACCGAGCAAATCGAGGAGTGTCTCCCCAGCCGCCACCACGATAGATACGCTTATCGCAAACGCCCGTAAGCCAAGCTGTTCCATCCTTTGGCGCTTGTTTATAGCTAGAGTTCCAGCAATCCTGCGTCCATTCCCAAGCGTTGCCATAAATATCAAATAAACCGAAAGGATTGGGTAGATAGTTACCTACTGGCGATGTCACTAAATAACCATCATCACAGTCATTTGATTTAAACGTTGGAAACTGTTTAAGAGTTTGATTATCGGCTGCATTAGCATGAATACATAACCCCATAGGGTCATCGCCCCAGTAATACGTAGAAGTTGAAAATGCGCGTGCCGCATACTCCCACTCCGCTTCACTAGGCAGTCTAAACACATGAGGAGATTTTAAATTTAACCACTGAACAAAATTTTGCACATCAATCCAACTGATACACACTACTGGGTGACTATCTTCCTGAAAATAACCTGGGTTTTCCCAGCTAAATTCATTTGAATAGCGCCAATAATCTTTAAAATACCAACATCCTTTATCATCAACTAACTTAGAAGCAGCCGCATACTTAGAATACTGTTCCAAAGTTACTTCGGTTGTTTGCAAGTAAAACAAGTTTACCTCGACATCTCTCAATGGCTGTTCGTCCTTTTGACCCGAAAAGTCGCCCATTTTAAATTTGCCACTGGGTATTAGTGAAAATTCAAAGACAATTCCCTCGACTTCTACTGTTTTAATTTCTGCACTGACAACATTGCTACTGACTGAAAGAAAAATTAGGAAAGGTACCAGCCTCTTAAACTTAACTGACATTATAATTCTGGGACTATTTAATTAGTTTGTTGTGTTCGGCTTGCTAAACGTTAGAGAATTAAAAAAGCTAGCCATTAGCTGAAGAATTAGCATCGTTAGAGTAAAAACCTTCAAATAGTCTAATTTACTCAAAGCGATTATTGTTTTCGTCCACAAAGCATGTAATTGATTGCCATGCTTGGCGTTAGAGAAAATTTTCGATTAATTGGATTGACTCGTACTCCTGTAGCATCAATTATGGAAAATCCGTCTTCGGATAAATATTGCTTTATTTCATCCGGTTTCCGCAGCATAGAGTAGTGATGGGTACCGCGTGGTAACCACTTTAAAATATATTCTGCGCCAATGATTGCCGTTAACCACGCGAAAACATTTCTATTTATGGTTGCTACAAAAGCCATGCCACCTAATCTAGTTAAGCGACTGCATGCTCGCATGTAAGTGGAAATATTCGCAACATGTTCTACTACTTCCATGCTGAATACGACGTCAAATTGCTTTCTTCGACTTGCAAATTCCTCAACGGTGGCTAGTTCGTACTGAATATCGAGTGAATATTTTTGAGCGTGTAGCGAAGCGACAGAAAGGTTTTTCTCGACAACATCAATGCCTGTAACATTTGCACCCAGCTTCGCTAAAGATTCAGAAAGAATTCCTCCTCCACACCCTACATCTAATACTCTTAAGCCTGTGAACGGAAAATCTGTAAAACTTGACCGTACCAAGCCTGAATTGAGTAATTGTTCCTGTATCCAGTCAATACGTATTTCATTGAGTTTATGCAAAGGCCAAAATGGACCCGAGCGGTTCCACCAAAGACTAGCCAGCTTTTTATAATGGTCAATCTCTCTTTGATCTACGGTCGAGTGTGATAAAAAATTAGATGCTTGCATTGGAAATTAACTTTAATTAAATTCTTTAAAAAATTAATTGGGTGTCTATGTATATTTTGTTGAGAAAAACATAATACTATGGGGACCGAAGGAACGGATTAAATAAAGCTGATACTTATGTTCCCAATAATCATTTCCAAGATCTCCAACTTAGGTATTTATACTACAGGGAAGTTTCGTTCAAATATTAGCTAAACGATTAATATTTAAGGGTTGTACAGATTGCAAATACATTATATACAGTACAAATAGATTCTGCTAAATGGCTATTAAGTGGACTTAAACAACTTAAGCTCTCAGCCAAAAACGAGCATATTTGAAGAACTTGTATAGCCAATAAAATTTAGTGGATCTAACTACGATTAATTACGTACTTTTCTCATATCAATTTGGTTAAAACATTTTTACGGGCGTACTGTTCAACGTATATGAGATGTGGAACTATGCATGTAGTCAGCATGTCATAGAAATGTGTGCCGGAGAGTACGAAAGCTCTGAAGTAGCTGTCTCGTTTAAAAGGAGTGCTGTGCCACGAAAATTCTCCCGTACACCAAATGTTTATTATAAGCATGAACTTTCGTCAAAAATAAGAAAAGATAACTTTTTATAGCTACTTTCTATTGGACTAATACAATTTAATGATTGACAGCTTTTGGAAAAAAGCAATTATTTGAGTGCTTCCTTCACCCATTGTGGCGGCTTCCGTCTTGTCCATTTTGCAAATTTCATCTTTTCGCCTATATAGAAGTTTCGATAGGCACTAACTGCGTCTCCTGGTACTTTATATTTGTCTGGCATCGCTTGTGCAAATTCTGTTAGCCCAATAGATTCAAACTTAGTTTGCCTAATCTCGTATAGCACATCAATCGAACTATGATTGCTAGTTTTTTTATATCGATACTTATATTCATCATTAAGTGCCAGTGCTAACTTTAAAAGCCAGTTAAAATTGTCATAAGACTTTTCAGCCCAAAGTACGCAAGGGTGTTTTACATGAGTAGATTTATAAGGAGTTGCAAATCCTTTCTTGTTTAAGACGGTACACATAATTTGTACACTTTCTAGGATCATTTTGACAACGTGTTGATCACAATGATAGCGGGCACATCTTTTGATGTTTGCGTCTAGTACGAATATGTTCATCCACATAGTTTAGTATGCTAATTAACAAATGTCCGCTTTGAGTCGCATTCGGCTAAAAGCGGTCATTCGAGAATAGCTAACTGTTCTTTCTTACAGGCCTAAAATATTATTAGTTCGATTAGTACCACTGAATAAGGTGTGGGAAACAATGCCTCTACACTTCAAAAAAATTTTTAGAAATTTTTTGCTAACACATTTTCTCAGCAGTTAAAGGAGACAAATATTAAGTTGTGAAAACTTCTTTAGATTGGTTGATACGGAAATTGAGGATACAAAAGAAAACTTTTATTATGTACACCTAATATACAGATATAATAGGAAAAGTACATATAATATAGAGTAATATGGTGTACATTATATGTATATTACTTTGACATAATCTTCTTATTCTATATAGTAATTCACTGGTGTATAAGTTGTTGCTCGCTAGAGTGTACAGGGCCAAAGAGGTTGAACTGACTTCAAGTTGGGAAGAGTCCTTAAACCACTAAGCGGTGATAACAGTAATAAATTTTGAAGAATGATTGAGGTGATGCAATGAAAAAGGTCTGTGGTCTATCCTTTAAGTGCCAACTAACAATGGAAACTATGGCATTCATATTGATACTTTGCAGTAGTTTTCTCCTGCTCATTTATCTTTTTTGATCTTCAACATCTCATTGATAAAGTTTACATCATAGCCCTAATTAATTTAATAGTTTTTGAGTATATTTTTGGCCTACGATCTTGAAAAAAATGTACGTGTACGCCAATTGCTTCTGGTCGTTGGCGTTACTTTACTAGCGCTTTCAGCGTTACTTTTTTTTGCATGTTTAGTTAATATTTTTGATTTTAATACATTCGCATTACTTGGTCATACGGGGCTGAGATCGTTAGCCGCGCTTGCGGTATTTGGATGTTTGTTAGCAGCGATTGGCTCATGGGATGATTAACTAGGAGAAGAAAATGTTTAAACGATCTGATTTCTTTATTTTGTTAGCAGTAGCAATTTCATTTGCTGTTTCTGGTTATCTTTGGTTTTCGGGACAAAAACAGGAGGGTCTATTCACAGCGATATGGGTCCCATCCATTCTTTGTTTTGGCATTTATTTTAAGTTACTAGTTTTAGCGGCGAGGAAATCATGAGTGATCAATTCATATTGTTGTTTGCAATTTTCGTTTTTGCTTCAATGCTAATAGGTATTGTGCTAACTGTTTTGGAGTTTAAAAAATTTGATAAGGAGTAATACTCGAAAAAATAAAGACCCGATTTACTATTAATTTTTATTTTTTTAGAAAAAACAATAGTTGTGTATATAGTCTAGATATAGTTGTTTTTTTATGAAAAAAATTATGTCCATATACAAAACAATTTGTGAATATATAAATTATGGATTCCAAACCGAAAAATGAATAGTTTGGGATTCTAATTCTCAACGTAAAAATATTTTTATCAAAGGGTAATCATGACAATATTTAAAGATAAATTAATGGCGGCACCTGCAACCAACGTAACGCGGCATTCGATAGCCTTCGTTAATGAGCTACAATTCCGAAAAATTTTCAGTGATGCGAAGGCCGAGGTCAGAAACGACTACAGTGTTAAGAAAATGCGTATGAAATCACCGCTAGTATGATCAGAGAAGTTGCGAAGCTAATTTAAACCCCGCATTGGCTAAATAAATCAAGTGATATTTTTTCATTCATAATCAAATTGCTTTTAGAGAGATTTAAACAAATTGACTCCTCTACACTTGGACTAGTAGATAATTGTGTTTGTCCCCGTTTAGGCGGAGATTTTTTAAAAAAATTCCATAAAAAAAGTGGGGCTACGGCCCGATAAATGTTAGCTTTTTAGGACTAGGCATATAGCAAATGAGAAAATGAAGAGTCTATGGGCCTGCAGCTCTCAAAATGTAGTCATTCGGTACAGATTCGTGTAAAACGAATCATGCTGAATCGCGCAAGCTCTGCTACACCCTCACACTTGGCCGGGCTAATATCATTCTTCTATTTCTATCAACACTTCGTTGCGTCGTAAAAATGGAAGCGTCCAGGGTGGGTTGTAAAATGCATAGACCGGCGCAGATAAGACCTTCATGTCTTTTGTCGACAAATATGCTTTCAACTTATTCTCATGCAGGAGGATGTTTTCATTTGTATTCAGTCCCGAAAATTGGTAAACCACAAAAGTTCTTGAGGGAACCGTTTTTAAAATTACTTCCTCATTAATAGGTTTTGGAAGGGTATCCATAGAGTACTCGGATGGCATGATAAACTGAACGGCCCACCCATTACCTTTAGAATGCTGACTTACTGGCGCGGTCATTGCGATTTTCTGGCTTTGCTGTTGTGTTACGGGCGCGGTCATCGAAATGTTGCCATTATTAATGTTATTGCCGAAGATATAGTCAGCCAAGAGTCTGAATCCTTGATTAATTGCGTCCTTCCGATCACCTTTTACAAACACTTCTGCAACAATCATCGGGTTATATTTTCGAACTTCGATTTTTCCCTCGGATAAAAGTACCTGATAACCCGGCTGTTCAACGTTACTCACGATTGGACCCCACAAGATGAGTCCCACTACAATAACAAGAACTGTGATTATTGATAATGTTATCCATGTTTTCCTCATGTTTATTCTCTCCATGCTGAATAGTATAATAGTTGTGCATGTACGAATCGTTGTACAGATTGAGCTAATTTAAGAGTGTAGCGATATTTCTAGATTGTAGTTATATAAGGTATAGTACATCAAATGGAAATAGATCTAGATACAGGAAGGCTTTACGTATTTGTGATTGGCCTGCTTTTATTTTTTGTCCTTGAGAGTGTCTTTACAAAACGAGAATGGAATGGAATGCGCTTAAAGCGAATTGCACTCCATACTGGTGTAGCCACAATCAATACTATACTTATTCGCGTTTTTGCATATGTTCCATTCTTGCTTCTGACGGTCTACGCAGAAGAGGAAGGATGGGGCTTATCTCGCTTGCTGGGCTTGGTCGGATGGATGGAAATAGCTTTATCGATCATTGTTCTTGACCTGTTTGATTACTGGTGGCATAGAGCTAATCACCGAGTTCGATTCTTGTGGCGATTTCATAAAGCACACCACTCAGATACATATATGGATGTTACTACTGCGTTACGCTTTCATCCCGGTGAGCTTTTGCTCTCATTTTTCGTTAAAGCTTCGTGGATAGTAATATGGGGGCCAACGGTGATTGCTTGGTTTTTGTTTGAGGCAATGGTGAGTTTAAGTGCGCAATTCCACCATAGTAATTTTGATTTCTCTGATAAAGTAGAACGCTGGCTATCACTGATAATAGTAACGCCCCGTTATCATGCATCACATCATGCAGTTGATCGCAAATATGGTGATGCTAACTATTCAACAATTTTTAGCGTATGGGACAGAATATTTTTTACTTTTGCGCAACCCGCAAATGGCGGATCAACGACTTCAGCAATAGATGCGATTGGACTTCCAGAAGGTCGTGACGTAGCTTTTTCACCTATTCAATTAGTCGCTGAACCGCTTAGTATGCGAAACTTAAACCTCTAAGATGAGGCGAATACCACTTAACCAAAAATTTTTATGACAGGAGAAATAAAATGAAATTAATTCTATCTTTACTACTTATAATTCCATTGATCGCTATGGCTGGCGGCCATAAAAAGTCTGAACATGCTGGTAAAGCAGCAGAGCATGCTGGTGAAGCGGCAGAGCAAGCTGATAAATCTAAAGAGCACGCAGGCAAAGCGGCAGAGCAAGCTGATAAATCTAAAGAGCACGCAGGCAAAGCGGCAGAGCATGCTGATAAATCTAAAGAGCACGCAGGTAAAGCGGCGGAACATGCAGGCAAAGCTGCTGAAGAAGAATAATGCTGACACTGGGTTGTTAGTTAATAAAATTATTTATTGCTAGCTATGAATATAGTGACTTTTTTATCTTTAATTCTATTTGCGTTTTTTAGCATAACTGCTGGTGGAGATACTCTTGACGATGGTGTATCTCCATCTGAGTCTGTAAAAGAGACTAAAAAGTACTATGTTGGTGATATCAAGAAAGCCATGTTAGAGCATATTGAAAATGAAATTGATGAAGATGGAATTTTCCGCATAAACGATGAAAAGACAGGCGAGATTTTAGCTCTAAAATTTGTAAAAATTCATGACCCTGTAAGAGTGATTAATAGCAATACCTATTTTGCCTGCACAGATTTCCATGTTTCCGGTAATCCAGATAAATTATATGATTTAGATTTTTGGATGCATCCAGAAACAGGGCAACTGAAAATATATAAATCTAAAATTCATAAAGAGCCTCGCAAGTCACTTGTTTATGGTTGGTATAAACAACCACGATATACTTTTGTGGATGACAAAGTGGTTCCGCTTTACTAATGATAAATAGTCCATATCGAAATAAAGCTTAAATACGCCCTATTATTGTTGTCTCCGGATCTGAACTAGGTGGTGGCAGTAACTACTTAGTAAGTAATTTTTCTATTAGATAAATAAAAACTATTCTTAAAAGATAGAATGTGGTTACCTCCAATTGTTACCCAAAATGATTCGCCTCTAGTAAATCAGGTATAGGGTGGTTGGAATTATAGGTCTGCTAACAGCCAAAAGCGGCCATTGTATCTTACAAAATAATACAAAGAGTTGCCTACTTCTAGGACGAATAAATTTTATTATTTTAGGTTGAGACTATCTAACCTGTGCATATAAATTCTTACTTTAAGCCTGGCCCGAACCAAAACACTTCATCCAATATTCATCAAAATCTTTATGTGAGGAATAGTTAACTGTTTTACACTGCACTGAGTCGATTGAACAATTAGTTTTCGATCCAACATATGTACATATTGATTTGAGCGTCCTCTCTTCATCTTTCTTGTTTTCATCTAATACATTCAGCGAAATTACATAATTAGTCATACCAAATACCTTAATCTTTTAAAAAGTTTGAGAGATCGTATAGAATCAAATAGTACTTTTAGTGAATCAAGTTCAAAAAATCAAGTGATTCTACCCTTAGATGTAACGTTCTTTGTTTCGTAAAAAACTATTTAATAATATTCGAGATCCCTAATATGCTTTCTATTGACGCCTTCTTTCAAACCAAAACGGAGATTAAGATATAATTTAGATTAATAATATGTTTTAAATGAAAACTAAAATTTTAACATTAATAATACCTTTATGTGCCTGCAACTCGGCACCAGAGGATGTAACAAATATTGATTACACTATGTGTAAAGATCCTCGACCTGAAGTATGCACAATGGACTACAATCCTGTCTGCGGATTGAGATCAGATGGAACAGAAATAAAAACATTTGGCAATGCATGTACGGCTTGTTCAGAAAAAGAAACGATAGAATACAAAACTGGAGAATGTTAAATAATTTCAATGACTGCTTTTGGCCCTAAAGCGGTCATTCAAATTTCTTAATGGTGCAGAAAACATTTTTTATTTAGAGAAGTGGGCACGCAATTGTTTTTGAGAAGTATAATTTAGTTAAGGCATGTACTTATATTGCTTATTAATTATTTTGATAGATCGTTGTAAAATTGAATAGCATTGTTAATCGTCTATACTTGGTTGTGTAATATATACACTACTAAGGAGGTAAAAGATGAGCCGATCTGGGCAAAAAGGTTTTACCCTAATAGAAGTACTTATACTCATTGCTGTAGCGATAGCTATCTTACTCGCAGCAGTATGGTGGTCATCTGGACGAGTTACGCTAGCAAATACTTGCCAGAGAAATTTGATTACACTGCAAACACATTATACTAACTGGGTAGCAGCCTGTTATTCGGGAGATACAGTTACACAAGGAAGGCTTGTCACAAGTATGAATACAATAATCACTCAATGGAATGCCGGTCAGTGCGCAGAATTTGGCACAATCCCAGCACAACCCGCAACATGTCCGCCAACACCGCCTTAGTTGCCCGATCTCCTCAACCCAATTGGCACATTAAGTTGTTGTTACTAAGAGAAGAGTAGGGCGACACTTTAATTAATATGCCCAAATATTTGTAACTGCCGTGTACTCAAGGCGGTAGCTACTATATAGGTTATCTATCCTATTGTTTTATATAGATTAACTTAAACATTCTGAGATGCGTATGCCCCTTAATGGGCCCCAAAATAGTTCGGCTGTAGTCAGATATTAAAACACCCATTAATATAGTCTGGATAGGGTGTTATGCAGAGATAATTTGCAATATTTCTAGCATAAATTGACGCGGGTCACCTAAAATAACCAATTTGGGCGGGAACAAGGTTGAAACCTTTTCAAGTAGAGCCTAGTCTACGTATAAGTGAGTTAGTGAGTATATTGAATTAATAAATTGAATATTCTTCAAAAAATAAGAAGACAAGTAGCAATTAGTCGCGTTCTCCTATGGGCGTTGGCTTTCTCTCTATTGCTCATGCCGTTGACTTCCTGGAGTGCTTATAGTCATTTTGTGCAATCGGATTTACAAGTTAATGACACGATAAAGATCAGCGTAGATGTCAATATGGCCAATTGCCATCAACAGTCGAATATGATTGATCAGCAAGCTTATAAAATGGGCTGTTGCAATAATAGTAGCTCGAATTCTGATTGTGGCGATTGCCCAAATAACTGTGTATCTACAGTATGTTTTTCAATTAACTTAGACAATTTTTACCAATACGTACCTTTTCACGGGGTCGTGCAGAGTATTCAATCTGAAATTTCATCCAGAAGAGTAGCCCCGCCATTTCGCCCACCCATCTCTATTCTTTCATAAAGCTATTGGATTACCGTAATTGAGCGATGTGAGAAAGCGCTCTAGGTATTTCAAATTCATTCGCGAGAGTTTGAAATTATGAAAGGAGCACGAGAATGTGCAAGCCAAACAATCTTGATAATGATTGTATCACTCAATCATATTTTAGTGTGGACCAGCGTAACGATAACGTTGATCAGGTCTACAATTTAAAATTCGTCTATCTAGCTTTTTTGCTACTGGTTGTGCAATTTGTTTGCCTATCGCAAACGTATGCGCTGAATTTGCAAGAAGTTGAACAAATTACGAAAGAAAATAATTTTATATCCAAAGCGTATCAATTGCGCGGTGATTCATTGGGCGAATCAGCCATCGCGGATGCGCAACTTCCTGATCCACAGTTGAACCTGGGTCTATTCAATGTTCCAACAGACGATTTTGATATTAATAGTGAACCCAATACACAATTACGATTTGGAGTTTCACAATCCTTCCCGCGGGGGAAAACTCTGGCATTTAAAGAAAAACAAACTCAATGGGCAGGAAGTGCGCAACACCAGCTTTCATCCGATGAATTAGCAAAATCGATTCAATCTGTACGTGAGTATTATTTCAATCTTTATTATCAGATTGGAGCACAAGCAATCATTGAAGAAAGTCGGCTGTATTTTACCCAGCTTGTCGATATTGCTGAATCCTTTTACAAAGTAGGGCGCGTCAACCAACAAGATTTGCTGCGCGCACAATTAGAGCTTTCACGGCTGGATGATCGTGTAATTGAATTAAAAACCCAGGAAGATTTGGCAAGGGCGGAACTAAGTAAATGGCTTGATGAGAAAGCGTTTGAGTCAATCGATAATGAATATCCGACTCTTTCTCCGCTTCTGTCACAACAGGAAATTGTGGATTCATTGGTTTTTCATCCCGTGATTCAGGTAGAGGATGCCATGGTTTCATTTTTTGATGAAGGTGTTGCGATTGCACGCGAACAATATAAGCCAGGTTGGAGTGTTGGCGTTGAGTATCGCACGCGATTTGGAGATAACCCGGATGGAAGCAACCGATCGGATCAAGCAGCTGCGATGGTTAAAGTAGACTTACCTTTTTTTACCGATCAACGTCAGGATCGGCGTTTAGCGGCTAGCCAACATCAATATTCTGCTGCAAAACACATGCGATCCGATAAATTGCAAACGTTAAGACAAGCCGTATTTAAAAATTACGCTAACTGGTTACGACTATCGGAGCGAAGTGTGCTTTATGAAGAAAGGCTCGTGCCAGAGGCGAATGCAAATGCCCAGGCTTCCTTGACGGCCTACCAAAGTGGGGTCACTGAATTTATAACGCTTGCGCGCGCTCGCATCACACAGCTCAATGTGCGATTGGAAGAATTACGTACAAAAACACAACGCAGTATCGTGCATGCGCGTCTGCTGTATTTAGCAGAAGGGGTATCTAAATGATTAAGGAAACGCGCCTTGTCCAACTGATCATTTTTGTGGCGGTTGCATTAGCGTATAGCCACGCGATTCTGTCACAGGAAGACGAGCGAGAAGTTCTGTATTGGGTAGCACCAATGGATCCAAACTATAAGCGAGATAAACCGGGGAAATCACCCATGGGTATGGAACTGGTCCCTGTTTATAAAGATGAACAGCAGACTCAGGGTAGCGAAGTGGTTATTGCGCCAGAAGTGGTTCAGAACCTTGGAGTTCGCACCGCCTTAGTGGAAAGATCCATGCTATGGCGAAAAATTAGCACAGTGGGGTTTGTTGATTATGACGAATCAAAACTCAGCCATATTCATTTGCGCACGAAAGGTTGGATCGAAAATCTGACGATCCGATCTGAAGGTGAACGTGTTAAGAAAGGGCAACTTTTATTTAAACTCTATGCACCCGAACTTGTCAATGCGCAAGAAGAATATCTGCAAGCGCTATCAATTGGAAATAAGGCTTTAGTCAATGCATCCAAAGAACGTTTAAGCGCACTTGGAATTTCACGTTCTGAAATTGAGCGACTTAATAAAAACCGAAAAGCACGACAAAAGATCTCTATTTATGCGCCACAGGATGGTGTTGTATCGTTGCTGAAAGTAAGAGAAGGCATGTATGTGAAGCCCGAGAACCAAATTGCCACCCTTGCAGATTTGTCTTCAATATGGGTAATGGGTGAAGTCTTTGAACGGCAAAGTAGCTGGGTCGAGATAGGGCAACCTGCAGAAGTGCGCTTTTCCTACTTGCCAGGGAAAATATTTAAGGGAAACGTCGAGTATATCTATCCAGATCTGGATCCTATGACGAGAGCACTGACTGTTCGTTTACGCTTTGATAATCCAGGAGAAACGTTAAAACCCAATATGTTTGGGGATATATCGATCTTTGCCGGCGCGAAAGAAAACATCATTGTTGTCCCTCGCGAATCAGTGATTCGAACAGGAGATAGCGAACGGGTCATTCTTGCTAAAGGGGAAGGTCGCTTCGAACCTCGTGAAGTAGTAACTGGAATTGAAAGTGGTGACTGGATCGAAATTCAACGTGGTTTAAGTGAAGGAGAAAGTGTGGTGACTTCAGGGCAGTTTCTTATTGACTCTGAAGCGAGCACAAAAGCAAGTTTCATGCGCATGACGGCTCCAGCTATGGGCAAGTCTATGCATGATAAAGAAACGATAGATAAAGAAATTGTTGCGGTGGGAGTGGTGGAAAACGTCGATGAGGCCGAACAAAAAATACGCATAACTCATGAACCAATAGAAGCATTGGGTTGGCCACAGATGAAGATGGATTTTAAAACCAGCCAAGACTATTACGTAGATCAATTTAATTTAAAACCGGGTGAGCGGATCACGTTCACGTTAGTGAAAGTAGGGGAGCGGTATGAAATCTCTTCCATTGAAAAGATGGATCAATAAAAGGAGTATTTCAGATGATTGAAAAAATAATTGACTTATCGATTCGAAATCGTTCCTTTGTTTTAATATTTATTGTTTTTCTTATTGCATGGGGGATCTATGCCGTAAAAAACACACCGCTCGATGCCATTCCAGATTTATCCGATGTACAAGTCATCATAAAAACCAGTTACCCAGGTCAAGCACCTCAAGTCGTCGAAGATCAGGTTACGTATCCTTTGAGTGTTGCGATGTTGTCTGTACCTAAAGCGGTCAGTGTTAGGGGCTATTCATTCTTCGGAGATTCTTACGTCTACATTATTTTTGAAGATGGCACGGATTTATATTGGGCGCGTACACGGGTACTGGAGTATTTAAGCCAAGTTGCCAGCACCTTGCCTTCAGCAGCAAAACCGCAGCTTAGCCCTGATGCGACTGGAGTAGGTTGGGTGTACGAGTACGCATTAGTCGATCGGGAAGGTAATCACGATCTTGCCCAACTACGTAGCATTCAGGACTGGTATTTGAAATATGAACTTCAAACTGTAAAGGGTGTTTCAGAAGTAGCCACCGTGGGTGGTATGGTCAAACAGTACCAGGTTGTAGTGAACCCAAATAGTTTACGTGCCCACGGAATTCCACTTTCAAAAGTCCGACAAGCCATTACAAGATCCAATCAGGAGACCGGGGGTTCGGTAATCGAAATGGCGGAAGCAGAATATATGGTCCGTGCAACAGGCTATGTCGATGATATCCATGATTTACACAAAATTCCGCTAGGCGTTAATCAGCGGGGGACGCCAATACTGCTTGAAGAAGTTGCGGAAATACGTATGGGGCCACAATTGAGAAGAGGTATCGCAGAGCTCGATGGGCAAGGTGAAGTGGTGGGCGGTATCATTGTCATGAGGTTTGGTGAAAATGCATTGCAAACGATTAAAAACGTAAAAACAAAGTTAGAAGAATTAAAAAAGGGACTGCCTGAAAGCGTCGAAATTATCGAAACCTATAACCGGGCATCATTGATCGAACGTGCTGTCGATACACTTAGTGAAAGGTTAATCGAGGAAGTTCTTATCGTTACACTGGTGTGTGCACTATTCTTGTTTCATTTACGATCAGCACTTGTCGTTGTTTTGTCACTGCCAGTTGGTATTTTGGTAGCATTTATAGTCATGCAGCAGATGGGCATTAACGCCAATATTATGTCGCTGGGAGGGATCGCGATTGCAATCGGTGTGATGGTGGATGCCGCTGTCGTAATGATTGAAAACATGCACAAACATCTGGAAAGAAAAGGTGCCGAGGGAAAAAGTCGTTGGGAAATTGTTCGTCAATCGACGAAAGAAGTAGGACCACCTATATTTTTCTCATTACTTATTACAACGTTAAGTTTCTTGCCGGTATTTACTCTTGAAGCGCAGGAAGGCCGGTTATTCAGTCCTCTTGCCTACACAAAAACATTTGCCATGGCGGCTGCGGCAGCTTTGTCGATTACCTTTGTGCCTGTCCTGATGGGCTATTTCATTCGTGGAAAGATAACGCCAGAAAACAAGAACCCGATTAACCGAATACTGATTGCAGGTTATCGGCCGCTCATTAGTTTTGTGCTCAAAGCACCAAAAACGGTTTTGTTGCTTGCGTTAATTGTCGTCATTGCTGGAATGTTGCCTATGACAAAGCTTGGCAGTGAATTCATGCCTGACTTTAATGAAGGTGACTTGTTGTATATGCCAACGACCTATCCATCTATTTCAATCGGAAAGGCGCAAGAGCTGTTACAACAAACGGACAAATTGATTCGCACGGTTCCTGAAGTCGATACAGTATTTGGAAAAATGGGGCGAGCAGACAGTGCAACGGATACGGCTCCGCTTACCATGATAGAAACTACAATAAAACTCAAACCTCAAAGCGAATGGCGTGAAGGGATTGATATCAGCGATTTAAAAAGTGAATTCAATAAACTCATTCAGTTTCCCGGATTAACCAATGCTTGGGTAATGCCCATTAAAAACCGCATTGATATGCTTTCAACGGGAATTAAAACGCCGGTTGGAATAAAGATAGCCGGTGCGGATTTATCGGTTATACAAGAAATTGGTGAAGAGATTGAAGTAATTTTAAAGAAAGTACCCGGGACTGCAAGTGCCTATTCTGAGCGTGTATCAAGCGGACGTTATATTATTGTTGATGTGGATCGTAATGCTTCTGCCCGATATGCGCTTGATGTCATGGATATTCAGGAAGTAGTGCAAATCGCTATCGGTGGTATGCAAATTTCGATGACGACAGAAGGGCTGGAGCGTTATCCTATTAATTTACGCTACCCAAGAGATTGGCGGGATTCACTTGCCCGTCTTCGTGATCTTCCCATTGTGACGCCAACTGGCGCGCAAGTATCTTTGCAAGAAGTGGCTGATATTCGTGTCGAAGGAGGGCCTGCATTAATCAAGACAGAAAATGCACGACTTAATGGGTGGATCTATGTAGATATCGAAGATCGTGA
>CAJHZF010000181.1_pt1 | contig 17730 bp, 26 predicted proteins | sample 9198891 | NCBI WGS metagenome assembly CAJHZF01 (sample SAMEA7708349, study PRJEB35096) | sediment metagenome | biome: marine neritic benthic zone biome [ENVO:01000025]; feature: sediment [ENVO:00002007]; material: shallow marine sediment [ENVO:03000034] sea grass bed [ENVO_01000059] ...
GAAGTCAGCTTTGAGCGCAGATAAAAATAATCAGCATGTATTTCGTGTGTTACCCAATGCGAGTAAAAGTGAAATTAAACAAGCGGTGGAAAAATTATTTGAAGTAAAAGTTGCTGCAGTAAACACCATAAATATGAATGGTAAGCGTAAGCGTTTTGGGCAACGCCAAGGTAAACGCTCTGATTGGAAAAAAGCGATTGTAACCTTACAAGAAGGGCACGATATCGACTTTGGTGGGTTTGAGTAAGGCAATATTTTCATTATGGCATTAGCAAAAGCAAAACCTACTTCACCTGGACGACGCCTTGTTGTTCAAGTCACAACACCCGGCTTATATAAAGGTGGGCCTTACAAGCCTTTATTGGATGACAAAAGCAAAAAAGGTGGTCGCAATAATGCAGGCCGAATCACCACACGCCATCGTGGTGGTGGACATAAGCAGCGTTATCGAATCATTGATTTCAAGCGCAATAAAGATGATATCAGTGCGCAAGTGGAAAGAATCGAATATGACCCAAATCGTAGTGCCAATATTGCATTATTAAAGTATGCAGATGGCGAACGACATTACATCATTGCGCCTAAAGGACTGCAGCCAAATGACCAAGTGAGTTCAGGTAGTCAAGCACCAATCAAAACCGGAAATACATTACCGTTGCGAAATATACCAGTTGGTACAGTTGTACATTGTATTGAAATGAAACCCGGCAAAGGCGCGCAAATAGGACGCAGTGCAGGGGCAGCAATTCAAATTGTCGCACGCGAAGGAAATTACGCCACTTTGCGATTACGCTCAGGTGAAATACGCAAAGTTCTATCTAATTGTCGTGCCACTATTGGAGAAGTTGGCAATGCTGAACATAATCTTCGCAAATTAGGTAAAGCAGGAGCAAAACGTTGGCGTGGTGTTCGCCCCACTGTTCGTGGTGTGGCTATGAATCCAGTGGATCACCCGCATGGTGGTGGTGAGGGACGTACTTCTGGTGGGCGGCATCCGGTTTCGCCTTGGGCGACTCCCACTAAAGGGTATAAGACAAGGAAAAATCAACGTACGGATCGTTTGATTGTAAGACGCAGAAACAAAAAATAATTTTTTAATATTATTTGCACCATTTTATATAGAGGTTAGTAAATGCCAAGATCGCTACGCAAAGGCCCGTTTGTCGATCATCACTTGATGAACAAAGTCGAACAGGCGGTAGCAAAACATGATCGAAAACCAATTAAAACTTGGTCACGACGTTCGTTAGTCATACCTGAAATGGTAGGTCTTACTATTGCAGTACATAACGGTCGTCAACATGTACCTGTTTTGATAAATGAGAATATGGTGGGCCATAAACTTGGTGAGTTTGCAATTACTCGAACATTTAAAGGCCATTCTGGAGATCGCAAAGCAAAATAGTTATGCAAGTTTCGGCAAAACTTACTTTTATACGCATTACTCCGCAGAAGGCGCGTCTTGTGGCGGACCAGGTGCGTGGTAAAACTGTAGAGCGTGCATTAGAAATCTTAAGATTTAGCCCTAAGAAGGCCGCAAATACTATTAAAAAGGTGCTTGAATCGGCCATCGCAAATGCTGAACACAATGAAGGTGCGGATATAGATGAACTTAAAGTTTCAAAAATATTTGTTGACGATGGGCCAACGCATCGACGTTTCCAAGCTCGTGCTAAAGGCCGTGCCGCGAAAATTTTAAAGCGCACTAGTCATATCACCGTTGAAGTTAGCGATAGCAAATAAATACACTAGAGATAAGAGAAATATTAACTCGTTGAAAGACCAAGTAAGTAGAATTTTATGTGCAACGCCATTACATCAATGACTTTAACCAAGGATAAGTGCTAGAAACTATGTGCAAGACCATTACATTAGAGGTTAGCGTAAGCTAGTTGCCAGATTATGGGACAAAAAGTTCATCCAACAGGAATGCGTTTGGGAATTTCCACTGACTGGACTTCCAAGTGGTATGCAGATGGTCGTGATTATGCTGAGTTTTTGAGTAGTGATCTAGAAATTCGCGATTATTTAAAGATAAAACTTTCACAAGCTTCTGTCAGTCGGATTCAAATCAATCGACCGGCACGTGCAGCATTTATTACTATACATACTGCGAGACCAGGTATTGTGATAGGTAAAAAAGGTGAAGACATTGAAGCTTTGCGTCAAGAGATTGCGCGACGTACTGGTCTAAGTGTGAACAATGTAAAAATTAATATTGAAGAAATCCGCAAACCTGAGATCGATGCACAGCTTGTAGCCGAAAGTATCGCGCAGCAATTAGAACGACGCATCATGTTTCGCCGCGCCATGAAGCGAGCGGTAAGCAATGCCATGCGTTTAGGAGCTTTAGGTGTAAAAGTAAATGTAGCTGGACGTCTAAATGGTGCGGAAATAGCACGAAGCGAGTGGTATCGAGAAGGTCGAGTTCCCTTGCATACTTTAAGAGCTAACATTGACTACGGTTTTGCAGAAGCTAAAACCACGTATGGCATTATTGGTATAAAAACTTGGATCTATAAGGGTGACGTATTTGACCTCCATGCCAAAGATAAAGATGACGGTTTGGAACAACCTAAAGCGCGTGCTAAGGCAGCAAATTAATTAGTTAAAATTTATAAAAATGTTACAACCTAAACGCACGAAATTTCGTAAACAGCAAAAAGGCCGTAACCGCGGACTGGCGCTGAATGGCAATAAGGTTAGTTTTGGTGAGTATGGTTTAAAAGCGGTCACGCGAGGACGTATTACTGCTCGTCAGATTGAAGCAGCGCGCCGTGCGATGACCCGATATGTAAAACGTGGTGGAAAAATATGGATACGTATTTTTCCAGACGTACCTGTTACCAAAAAGCCTTTAGAAGTTCGGCAAGGCAAGGGTAAAGGTAATGTTGAGTATTGGGTGGCTAAAATTCAGCCGGGAAAAATGCTGTATGAAATGGAAGGTGTGGATGAGCAAATAGCTCGAGAGGCATTTCGTTTAGCCGATTCAAAGCTACCGATTAGGACAGCATTTGTTTCACGCAGTGTTATGTAATTTAAGAAGATGAAAGCAGAAGAACTACGTAAGAAAAAACCTGAAGAGCTGAATAAAGAGCTGCTTGACTTGCGTAAAGAGCAGTTTAATTTGCGTATGCATCGCGGTGTTGGTCAAGCTACTCGTGTGCATCAATTTAAACTAAATCGAAAAAATATTGCGCGTGTGAAGACTGTTATGAATGAGAAAAAAATGGCTGATAAAGTATCATAAATATGCAAGTTAATAGTAATAAAGAGTCGTTCGCAGGTGTGTCGAATGTCTGAAGAACAGAAAAAGATTCGTACTCTGCATGGTATGGTTGTTAGCGATAAGATGAATAAGACTGTGACTGTATTATTAGAGCGTCAAGTTAAGCATCCCCTATATAAAAAATATATAAAGCGTTCTACAAAGTTGCATGTACATGATGAAAATAATGAATGTTCAATCGGCGATAAGGTTGCCATTCGAGAATGCCGTCCAATTTCAAAAACGAAATCATGGCAGCTGGTTGAAGTAATTGAGCGTGGTGTAGAAACTTAGGTGTGATGAGGGGTAGTTATGATTCAAATGCAAACTACGCTGGAAGCAGCAGACAACAGTGGTGCACGCAAATTGCAGTGTATCAAGGTACTTGGTGGGTCACACCGTCGTTACGCCAGAATAGGAGACATTATTAAAGTAAGTGTCAAAGATGCAATTCCGCGTGGCAAAGTAAAAAAAGGTGAGGTTTATAACGCAGTAGTGGTTCGAACAGCAAAAGGTGTGCGGCGTCCTGATGGATCGTTAATTCGATTTGATAATAATGCAGCTGTATTGCTAAACCCTCAACTGCAGCCTATTGGGACAAGGATATTTGGGCCCGTAACACGTGAATTACGCACGGAGCGCTTTATGAAAATTATTTCATTAGCGCCAGAAGTTTTATAAAACATGACACCATCATTGCTGCAAACATAAAGCGGATAAATTTTTAATACAGAATATTAGATTTAGAAAAGATGCAAAGAATTCGCACTGGAGACGAAATAATCGTAATCGCTGGCAAAGACAAAGGTCGGCGTGGCACCGTATTGAAGGTCATTGATAATGATCATGTCGTTGTGGAAAGTATAAATATGGTTAAGAAACATCAAAAACCTAATCCAAATGCTGGTGTCGCTGGTGGCATCAATGAACAAGAAATGCCAATTCATGCATCAAACGTGATGTTATTTAATCCAGCTACAAATAAGGGTGATCGAATTGGATTTAAAATTTTAAAAGACAATAAAAAAGTTCGTTACTTTAAGTCAAACGACGAAGTTGTAGATGTATAGGTAATAGTATGGTCAGGCTTCAAGATTATTATATGAACACGGTTCGCAAGCAGTTAATGGAAAAGCTTAATTACAAGAATATTATGCAAGTACCTCATATTGAAAAGATCACCTTGAATATAGGTGCGGGCGAAACGGTACGGGATAAAAAAGTAATTGAAAAAGTAGTTACAGATATGGAGCAGATTGCTGGGCAAAAAGCGGTTGTCACCAAGGCCAGGAAATCTATAGCAGGATTTAGTATCCGCGACGACTTTCCAATTGGCTGCAAAGTTACTTTACGCAAAACACGTATGTATGAATTCTTAGATCGCTTGATCAGTATCGCTATTCCACGCATACGCGATTTCCGAGGCTTGAACTCTAAGGCCTTTGATGGGCGAGGTAACTACAGCTTGGGAATTACCGAACAAATCATTTTTCCTGAAATTGACTACGACAAAATTGATGCAATTCGCGGTATGGATATTGCAATTACGACATCTGCGAAAACAGATGAAGAAGCCAAGGCTTTATTAGAGGCTTTTAGTTTTCCATTCAAGAGATAGAGAGAGTAACTAAAGATATGGCAAAAACTTCAATGGTAGAGCGAGAGAAGAAACGCACTAAAGTACTGCGTCGTTGCGCAACTAAACGCATCAAGCTCAAAGCTATTGTAAAAAGCCCAACAACCAGCTATGAGGAAAAACAAGAAGCTATTTTGCAACTACAAAAAATGCCTAAAAATGCCAGCCCGGTTCGACATCGTAATCGCTGCAGTCTCACTGGCAGACCAAAAGGTTATTATCGAAAATTTGGTTTAGGGCGAAATAAATTACGTGAAGCAGCTATGCGAGGAGACATTCCTGGTTTAGTAAAAGCAAGTTGGTGATGCCAATAGACGTGCTTGTTAAGTTAACGATTAGGACTAAGTTATGAGTATGAATGATCCCATTTCCGATATGCTAACGCGCATTCGTAATGGACAGAGCGCAAGAAAAGTTACTGTAACAATGCCTTCATCGAATGTGAAAGTGGCAATTGCGCAAGTACTCAAAGACGAAGGCTTTATAGAAGATTTTGATGTGGATAAGGATGGTGTCAAAGCCGAACTATCCGTAACGCTTAAATACTATATGGGTGAGCCGGTTATTTCTAAACTTAAACGAATGAGCAGGCCAGGATTGCGAATTTATAAAAATGCAGATGCTCTACCAAGAGTGATCGGTGGTATGGGCATAGCGATTGTATCGACCTCAAAAGGTGTGATGTGTGATCGCGTCGCACGTGCTGAAGGTTATGGTGGTGAAGTGTTGTGTACGGTCGAGTAATTAGTCTAAATATGTAAATTATGTCACGAATTGCTAAACAACCTATCGAAATACCTTCTGGTGTAGATGTGAAGCTGCAGGGTCAGCATCTTGCTGTCAAAGGTCCTATCGGTGAGATGTCTATGGACATACATAGTGATGTTAGTGTGGAGCAAAACGACAATCAATTGCGCGTGGTGCTTGAAGAGACTAACAATATTGCAATGGCTGGGACTACGCGCGCATTAATGCATAACTTGGTTACAGGTGTGAGTAAAGGATTTGAACGCAAATTGGAACTCGTGGGTGTAGGCTATCGTGCTCAATCTAAAGGCAAGACACTAAATTTGTCTTTAGGGTTTTCCCATCCTGTTGATTATCCAATACCTGAAGGAATAAAGATTGATACCCCCAGCCAAACTGAAGTGGTAATAAAAGGTGCAGATAAACAAAAAGTTGGGCAAGTTGCTGCAGAAATTCGTGCTCACCGTCCACCTGAGCCCTATAAAGGCAAAGGGGTTAAGTATGCAGAGGAAAGAATTATCCGCAAAGAAGCGAAGAAAAAATAATTAATTCATAGATATGAATAGACCAAATTCTAGATTGAGACGTGCACGAAAATCTCGCAGTAAAATTGCAGAGTTAAAAATGCATCGCTTGTGTATACATCGCACACCCAGACATATTTATGCGCAGGTAATTGCACCTCAGGGTAGCGAAACTATAGTAAGTGCATCATCTTTAGAGACCGATGTGCGTGGAGCTGTGAAATATACAGGCAATGTAGAAGCGGCCAAAGCAGTGGGAAAAATAGTTGCTGAGCGCGCAAAAGATAAGGGTGTTGAAAGTGTGGCCTTTGATAGATCTGGATTTAAATATCATGGCCGAGTAAAAGCACTGGCTGATGCTGCACGCGAAGCGGGATTAAATTTTTAAGCGCAATAATGAGGACTTGTAACTAATGGCAACCAACGAACCCGCAAGAATATCAGACGGCCTTGAAGAGCGGTTAGTTACAGTTAATCGTGTTGCAAAAGTGGTTAAAGGTGGTCGCCAATTTGGATTTACTGCGCTTACTGTAGTCGGAGATGGTAATGGTAAAGTGGGTGTGGGGTATGGTAAGGCGCGCGAAGTGCCGTTAGCCATTCAAAAGGCGATGGAAAAGGCACGTAAAGAATTAAAGCATGTGCCACTAAAAGAAGGCACTTTGTATTACCCGATTGTTGGTGAACATGGTGCTGCAAAAGTTTTTATGCAGCCTGCATCAGTAGGTACTGGAATTATCGCAGGTGGTGCTATGCGTGCAGTATTTGAAGTGGTTGGTGTTAAGAATGTTTTATCAAAATGTATTGGATCCAGAAATCCAATTAATGTTGTGCAAGCTACAATTAACGCGCTATGTAATATGCAATCACCAGAATTCATTGCCGCAAAACGTGGTAAGACAATAGAAGAAATATTGTCGTAATCATTTGGCGAAGTCTGAGTTTATGAGTAAGCAACTAAAAGTAACATTAGTGAAAAGTTTGAATGGTCGGCTTGCTGCACATAAAGCATGTGCACGAGGCTTAGGAATTCGACGTATACATAATCCAGTGACGATTATAGATACTCCTGAAAACCGTGGCATGATTAATGTAATTAGTTACATGTTGAAAGTAGAAGAGGCTTAACTGTCATATATTAAAAGATTAGAAAGATGAATCTAGACAACTTAAAACCTGCAGGAGGAAGTCACCCTACTCGTAGACGTGTGGGTCGTGGAATTGGTTCCGGATCGGGCAAAACATGTGGTCGTGGACACAAGGGCCAGCATTCACGTGCAGGTGGATACCATAAAGTAGGTTTTGAAGGTGGCCAAATGCCATTGCAGCGACGATTACCAAAAGTAGGATTTCGCTCCCGCAAAACTAATCACACCGCTGAACTACGGTTGCACGAGCTTGCTATCGTTGACGACGATGTCGTAGATATTAATGCATTGAAAGATGCAAAGTTGGTACACGCTAAAGCTAAACGCGTAAAAGTCATTCAATCAGGAAAAATTGAAACTGCAGTTAAAACCAAAGGATTGCTTTTTACATCTGGTGCAAAAAAAGCAGTTGAAGCGGCTGGAGGAACCATAGAAGACTGATGGCTCGATCAACTGCAAATGCTGTTGGTTCTCTAGCAGGACTTGGACAGGTAACTGAACTGCGCAAACGTTTATTGTTTGTGTTTTTGGCACTTATTGTGTACCGCATTGGTACTTATATTCCTGTGCCTGGAATTGATCCAAGCGCCATGGCAAGGTTTTTTGAGCAACAGAGCAGTACCATTCTAGGGATGTTTAATATGTTTTCAGGTGGTGCATTGCAACGCCTGAGCATTCTTGCGCTTGGCATCATGCCGTATATTTCTGCTTCCATTATTATGCAATTAATGAGTGCGGTTGTTCCCTCTTTAAAAGAGCTAAAAAAAGAAGGTGAAGCAGGACGACGTAAGATAACTCAATACACGCGATATGGCACAGTTTTTCTCGCCACATTTCAAGCTATTGGTGTTTCCATTGCATTACAAAACCAACAAGTCGCCCTATCACCGGGGATTGGATTTATCTTTACAGCTACTATTAGTTTGGTTACTGGCACAATGTTTTTAATGTGGTTGGGCGAACAGATTACAGAGCGTGGGATTGGCAACGGTATTTCTATTATCATCTTTGCTGGAATTGTTGCAGGACTACCTTCGGCACTTGGCGGAACGCTTGATTTAGTATCGCAAGGTGCAATGGGTGAAGGATTTGCACTATTTTTATTTTTAATGGCAATTGTGGTTACTGCATTTGTTATCTTTGTAGAAAGAGCGCAGCGGCGTATAACCGTTAACTATGCGCGACGTCAACAAGGTCGAAAGATGTATGCCGCACAATCTACACATTTACCGCTCAAATTAAATATGTCGGGTGTAATTCCACCTATATTTGCTTCAAGTATTATTTTATTTCCAGCCACCTTGTTGCAGTGGTCAAGTAGCTCTACTGGAAGTTTTTCTTGGTTGCAAAATATTGCTACTGCAATTTCTCCGGGGCAACCGTTGTATGTAATGTTGTATGCACTTGCGATTGTGTTCTTTTGTTTCTTTTACACAGCAATCGTATTTGATTCACGAGAAACCGCTGACAACTTGAAACGCTCTGGTGCATTTATTCCGGGTATTCGTCCTGGGGAGCAAACGGCTCGTTATATCGACTCTGTACTCACACGTTTAACCGCTGTCGGCGCAATCTATATCACTTTGGTATGTTTGCTGCCTGAATTTCTTATACTTAAATTTGGAGTGCCATTTTACTTTGGCGGCACTTCCTTATTGATCATTGTTGTTGTAGTCATGGATTTTATGGCTCAAGTGCAGTCACATTTGATGTCTCATCAATATGAAGGATTAATGAAAAAAGCTAATTTGAAAGGTTATGGGCGATCTGGAACGGTGCGTTAGAGAGTGTAAATATGAAAGTTCGAGCTTCTGTGAAAAAAATGTGTCGAAATTGTAAGGTTATACGCCGCAATCGAGTCGTACGCGTAATCTGCAAAGACCCCAGACATAAACAACGCCAAGGCTAAAGAGATAAAGGTAATGTATTTGATTGATTCGAGTGATTTGACTGATAGAATCCGTCGTCCTGGGGTAGCCCCTAGCATCAATTTAATGAGGATATTTTAAGTGGCGCGTATTGCTGGAATAAATGTACCGGTGCATAAGCATACGGATATTGCATTAACTTCAATTTATGGGATTGGGCGTGCGGCCTCTCGCAAAATATGTGATGCAGCAGGTATTCTTCCGACTGCTAAGGTTAAGGACCTGAGTGAAGAAGAAGTTGGCCGTTTACGCACGGAAGTTGGGAAGTATCGAGTTGAGGGTGATTTGCGTCGTGTAATTACTGTGAACATAAAACGACTGATGGATCTGGGAACCTATCGGGGCATAAGACATCGCCGTGGACTGCCGTTACGTGGTCAACGCACACGTACCAATGCACGTACACGTAAGGGCCCCAGGCGCCCGATAAAACGCTAACGTAATAACATTAACGGGTAGACATGGCAAGAACACCAACACGCACACGAAAAAAAGTAAAACGCATTGTTACCGATGGTGTGGCGCATATTCATGCGTCTTTTAATAATACCATCGTGACCATTACCGATCGTCAAGGCAATGCCTTATCATGGGCAACCTCAGGTGGATCAGGATTTCGTGGTTCACGTAAAAGCACGCCTTTTGCAGCACAAACCGCCGCCGATCGAGCGGGTCGAGATGCACTTGAGTACGGTTTGAAGAATTTAGAGGTAAAGGTCAAAGGGCCCGGTCCCGGTCGTGAATCAGCAGTGCGTGCATTGAACGCAGTAGGATACAAAATTACCAATATTAATGACGTCACCCCGATCCCACATAACGGTTGTCGTCCACCCAAGCGCCGTCGCGTATAAGGAATCAATATTATGGCGCGTTATTTAGGACCAAAATGCAAACTTAGCCGGCGTGAAGGTGCCGATCTGATGTTAAAAGGTCGGGCTCGACCACTTGATTCAAAATGCAAGATAGACAAACAGCCTGGCCAACACGGGGACAAGCGTGGACGAGCTTCAAACTATGGTGTGCAGTTGCGAGAAAAGCAAAAGTTGCGTCGTATTTATGGTGTATTGGAGCGCCAATTTAGAAATTATTATAAGAAAGCATCACGTATCACAGGCTCAACTGGTGAGAACCTACTAAAATTACTTGAATGTAGATTAGATAATGTCGCATATCGGATGGGATTTGGCGTAACTCGTGCAGAGTGTCGACAGCTTATCAGCCATAAAGCTATTGAGGTAAATGGTGTTACGGTAAATATACCCTCATATAATGTATTACCTGATGATGTAATAAGCGTGCGAGAAAAATCTAAGAAACAGCTACGTATACAAGATGCATTAAATGCAGCTGAACAAATTGGCTTACCCGATTGGGTTGAAATAGATGTTAAGAAAATGCAAGGCAAGTTTAAATCTGTGCCGGAGCGCGGTGAATTACCACCTGATATAAATGAATCTCTCGTGGTTGAGTTGTATTCTAAATAATACGTATTTGTAAAAGAGGTTATCGATGGTTGCAAATGAGTTACTAAAACCTAGAGTTGTAGATGTTCAGTTAGCTGATGAATGTCATGCCAAAGTTGTGCTTGAGCCACTAGAGCGTGGTTTTGGGCATACACTTGGTAATGCCTTACGTCGAATTTTATTGTCATCTATACCTGGGTGCGCTGTGATAGAAGCGCAAATTGATGGTGTATTACATGAATACACCGCGATTGAAGGTGTGCAAGAAGATGTAGTAGATATCTTGCTAAATCTAAAAGGTATAGCAGTTGTTATGCATAACAAAACAGAAGCTATGCTAACCTTGCATAAGCAGGGGCCTGGAGTAGCCACGGCTGGAGATATTGAAGCGGATCATGATGTTGAAATCATGAATAAAGACCATGTGATCGCGCACTTAACTGAACAAGGTTCATTAAGTATGACGCTAAAGGTTGCAAAGGGCCGAGGCTATCAACCTGCTACACAACGTCGCAATGAAGAAGATCGTGTAATTGGTTCTTTATTGTTAGATGCAAGTTTTAGCCCAGTACGTCGAGTAGCTTATTCTGTCGAGAGTGCGCGTGTAGAACAACGCACAGACTTGGATAAGCTAATTGTTGATTTAGAAACCAACGGCACGGTAGATCCAGAAGAAACTATTCGTAAAGCGGCAGGTGTGTTGCAGCAGCAATTGTCAGTATTTGTTGATCTGCAAGGAGAAGAGCAAGTTGAGACCGATAAGGCCGATACAGAAATTGATCCGATCTTGGTGCGACCCGTTGATGACCTTGAACTTACTGTACGTTCAGCCAACTGCTTAAAAGCAGAGAATATTTACTACATTGGCGATCTGATTCAACGCACTGAAGTTGAATTACTTAAGACACCAAATTTAGGTAAAAAATCCTTGACAGAAATTAAAGATGTGTTGGGTACACATGGTTTATCATTGGGTATGCGTTTAGAAAATTGGCCACCTGCGAACTTGCGTGAAGATCGCAAAGTAATGATTTAGACAAATGATGTAGAGTACTAAAATGAGACATCGGCAATCAGGACGTCAATTAAATAGAAATAGCCCTCATCGCAAGGCGATGATGAGTAATATGACGACGTCTTTATTTTCTCACGAAGTAATTCGTACCACTTTGCCAAAAGCAAAAGAATTACGTCGTTATGCAGAGCCATTAATTACACTGGCAAAAGAGGATAGCGCCGCTAGGCGCCGTCAAGCATTTTCCAAATTACGCGATAAAGCTAGTGTAGGAAAATTATTTTCTGAACTTGGCCCGCGTTATAAAGAACGGCCCGGAGGATATACACGCATATTAAAATGCGGATTTCGCCCAGGCGATAATGCCCCCATGGCATTGGTAGAACTCGTAGATCGACCTACTGAAGAGTCTTAGTCAAAGAATTAAACAATCAATAAAAAGCCAGGTTCAACCTGGCTTTTTTATTTGTACAATAAAGTTCTTCTTTAAACTTATTTAATTGTGATGAGACCTATTGTGTTAGCTACAGATTATGGAGTAGCGGGTTCTTATGTAGGCCAACTCGTGTGTGCAATTTACAATATCACGCCGCATGTTCAAGTCATTGATCTTATTCACGATCTACCCTCATTTAATCCTAGAGCTTCTGCGTACTTGCTTGCAAGTTATTTAGAGCACATTCCCAAAGATTCAATCATCGTTGCTGTAGTCGACCCAGGGGTGGGCTCTAATCGTGAGCCAATTGTTTTAGATGGCGATGGTTATACCTTTATTGGGCCAAATAATGGTTTGTTATCCATTGTTGCCAGAAAATTATCGGACAATAGATTGTCTGAAATTATTTTATCAGAAGAGCCTGATTCAAAAACTTTTCATGGACGTGATATTTTTGCACCCATTGCAGCACAAATAGCTTCAGGTTCTGAACCAAAGCTTGAATCTATTTCAATGAAAAAACTAATAGGTTCTGATTGGCCGGATAATCTTTTTGAAATAATTTATATCGATCATTACGGCAATGCCATAAGTGGAATAACTTTTGAACAAATTAATAAAAATAAAATACTAAAAGTCAATGAACATCATCTGCAATATGCAGAGACATTCTATAAAGTAAGTAAGGGAGAATGTTTTTGGTATTGTAATTCGAATAAGCTTGTTGAAATAGCGGCAAGAGAAGCATCTGCAGCAGAAATATTTCAACTATCCGTAGGAAATAAAATTAATTTTTTGTAAATTGACCTAATAGGTTAATTAAGCGAATTTTTCTACAACAAAATTATTTAACTCAAGCATTGGTTTTAAATGCTGTCCTGTAAATGAATATTTTGATGACGCTATTTCTTCTGGTGTTCCCGTTGCAACAACTTCACCACCTCGATTCCCACCTTCTGGACCTAAGTCAATAATCCAATCTGCAGTTTTAATAATGTCAAGATTATGTTCGATAACAATAATAGTATTACCTTGATCGCGCAAATGATGAAGTACTTTTAAAAGTTGTTCCACATCATGAAAATGAAGTCCAGTTGTGGGTTCATCCAAAATATAAAGTGTTCTACCTGTACTGCGTTTGGATAGTTCACGTGAAAGCTTTACACGTTGTGCTTCACCGCCAGATAGAGTTGTGGCACTTTGGCCAACTGTGATATACGACAACCCAACATCCATAAGAGTTTGCAATTTGCGTTTGATGATAGGTACAGCCTCAAAGAAATTCAGTGCATCTTCGACTGTCATTTGTAATACTTGATGAATGTTTTTGTCTTTGTAGCGAATTTCTAATGTCTCTCGGTTGTAACGTCTTCCTTGGCAGATGTCACACGGCACATAAACATCAGGTAGAAAATGCATTTCTACTTTGATCACACCATCGCCCTGACAGGCTTCACAACGGCCGCCTTTAACATTAAAACTAAAGCGGCCCGGCGCGTAGCCACGTGAACGAGCTTCGGGTGTATTCGCAAACAGTTCACGAATGGGAGTAAATAAGCCGGTATACGTTGCAGGATTAGATCGAGGTGTGCGTCCGATGGGGCTCTGGTCAATATCGATTACTTTATCAATTTCATCTAAGCCTATGATTTCATTACATTCTGCAGGAAGAATGCCAGAGCCATGTAGATGTCGCATACAGTGTTTATATAAGGTGTCGTTGACTAGCGTTGATTTTCCAGAGCCGGAAACACCGGTTACAACAGTCAGTAACCCTAGCGGTATTTCCACAGTAATATTTTTTAGGTTGTTCCCACGGGCGTGGATGATTTTTAGAGTTTTTGTTTTTTGAAAAGGCATGCGCATTTCAGGCAGAGGGATAACACGTTTGCCTGAAAGATAGTGGCCGGTTAGCGATGCAGGGTTTTTTTCAATAGCTGAAGGTGTGCCCTGTGCGACTACTTTGCCACCATGTATGCCTGCACCCGGTCCCATATCTAAAACATGGTCTGCACTGCGAATTGCTTCTTCATCATGTTCAACAACAATAACGGTATTACCAAGATCTCTCAGATAATTCAGTGTTTTTATGAGGCGCTGATTGTCACGCTGATGTAAACCAATAGAAGGTTCATCAAGTATGTACATGACGCCAACTAAACCGGAACCAATTTGACTTGCAAGACGTATTCGTTGAGCTTCTCCTCCAGAAAGGGTATCCGCACTGCGATCAAGCGTTAGATAATCTAAACCTACGTTGACTAAAAATTTAAGTCGTTCGTTTATTTCGTTAATGATTTTTTCACCAACTTTAGCTAAGTGCCCAGGGAGTTTCAGTTTTTTAAAAAAACCTAGAGCCTCTTCTGTAGACCAAGAAGTGATTGTTGGTAAGTTGATGTTTTGTATAAATACATTACGTGCTTCTACATTTAATCGCTCGCCATTACATTCTTGGCAGGTTTGTATAGTGAGATATTTGCTCAGTTCTTCTCGCACTGCACTTGATTCCGTCTCATGAAAACGCCGATCCATATTTGGAATAATGCCTTCAAAGGTATGCCAGCGTTTGTAGGCTTTGCCATTTTCATTCGTATATTTGAACTGAATTTCTTCATCCTCGCTGCCATACAAGATGATGTCTTGAATTTCTTCATCGAGTTCATCGTAGGGTGCCTCAATATCAAAATCATAATGCTCAGCAAGGGATTGAATTAAGTTAAAATAATATGGATTACGTCGGTCCCAACCTCGAATGGCACCTCCTGCAAGACTGATTTCGTCATTTATGACGACTAACTCGGGGTCAAAAAATTGCTCTATGCCTAAACCATCACATTCTGTGCATGCGCCTACTGGATTATTAAATGAGAAAAGGCGGGGTTCGAGTTCATTCAAGCTATAGCCACATTTCGGACATGCAAATTTTGCTGAAAAAATCATCTCAGCTTCTTTGGGGTTGTCCATTGATCGAATAATAGCAATGTCATCGGCAAGTTTTAATGCTGTTTCAAAAGATTCAGCCAAGCGCAATTTCAAATCTGCTTTAACTTTAAATCTGTCTACGATGACTTCAATCGTGTGCTTGCGCCGTAGATCAAGCTTTGGAGGGGCATCTAGTTCATAAATTTCGCCATCGATTCGTGCGCGTAAAAAACCCTGTGTTTGCAATTGAGCAAGCAGCTGCACGTGTTCGCCTTTGCGGTTTTGGACAACCGGCGCTAGCAACATCAATTTTTTACCTTCATCAAGCGACAGAACTTTGTCCACCATCTGGCTAATCGTTTGTGCATGTAAATCGAGGTGATGCGTAGGGCAACGAGGCGTGCCTGCGCGCGCAAAGAGCAGGCGTAGATAATCGTATATTTCAGTAATGGTCCCGACAGTTGAGCGTGGATTGTGCGAAGTCGCTTTTTGTTCGATCGAAATGGAAGGCGATAATCCATCGATATGGTCTACATCTGGCTTTTCCATGCGCGCGAGAAACTGGCGTGCATAGGCAGACAACGATTCGACATAGCGACGTTGCCCTTCAGCAAAGATGGTGTCGAATGCCAGAGATGATTTGCCAGAGCCGGATAGGCCGGTAATAACAATCAACTTGTCTCTTGGGAGATCAACATCAATATTCTGTAAATTATGCGTTCGTGCCCCTCGAATGCTAATTTGTTTCATATTTTCAATCGTGATTAGCCAAACGTATTAATATACGCGCTTATCACTTCGAGACGCAAAACCTGAATACCATAAACTGTAGAGATATAGGATAGTTGCTGTTAAGTGCAGTGCCAGCACAGGCTTAGTCAAACGTTTATGGCGCACCCATAATAGGAATAAGCCTGTATTTAGTGGTTGGAAATGTAAAAGAGGCTAGCAACCCTTGTCCCTTAGATCCTCTAAGAGTTGATCAAAAAACAGACGGCGCATGCAGACTTCGTGTTTTTTGTCTCATAAGCCCGTAAAATACCCTACAATAATTACTATACATATAAAAGGTAAGTCGAGATGGCAAGAGGTGTAAACAAAGTAATATTAGTGGGCAATCTTGGGCAAGACCCAGAAGTTAAATACATGCCAAGTGGTCAAGCCGTCTGCAATATCAGTGTGGCGACAACTGAATCTTGGAATGATAAGAGCTCAGGTGAAAAAGTTGAGAAGACCGAATGGCACCGTGTGGTATTTTTTCGTCGTTTGGCAGAAATTGCAGGCGAATATTTACGCAAAGGTTCACAAGTCTACATAGAAGGGCGTCTACAAACCCGCAAATGGCAAGACCAAAGTGGCAATGATCGTTACACCACAGAAATCGTAGCCAACGACATGCAAATGCTCGGGGGCAAAGGCGGCGGCACCGCAATGATGCCAGAAGGCCCCTCAAGCACAGAGCCGGAACCAATTACTGCAGGTTCATCCTCTGATGATTTTGATGATGATATTCCGTTTTAATTTTTGTCAGTAAAATTATTACCAATGACAAATTATTTGTATAAATAATAGATAGAACATTACTGAATATCTAATAATAATTAATTTACTGTTTATCTCTTCTATATTAATTATTTATATATTTGTGCATATATAAAGAAGTGTGTGTGCATCATCGCCATACCTTTAATAGTGCCCATATAACAATAAGACCGTATTACTTTCATGCTAGTAGTTACTCGAAAGTTTATTTTATTTAAGGCTTTCGAATAAAATATGCTCATAGCGTTACCCCTAAGAACGACAGTCTTGTTAATCAGTAGAATACTGTATCAAATCCATAAAAATTTGCAGATTATTTTTGCATAATGATTGGATCTATAAAGACAGCGATTCTTGATAAATTAGATCAACACGGAATGGACGTGTTGTCAGGAGCAGCTGCATCTTTTGCTACTCGTTTATTTGGTGCTGTTGTGCAGTTCATTTTCAATGTCATGCTTGCACGATTGCTTGGTGCAGAGGGGCTTGGAATATATACATTAGCATTGTCTACAAGCATGATCGCATCTGTGATTGGGCGCATAGGTATGGATATCTCAATACTGCGCTACGTTGCTGTGCATCATAACAAATCGGATTGGAGTCGTTTGAAACACGGATGGCATAGAATGATCAGCTATGCTTTTATATTTAGTCTATTTATTAGTGTGTTTTTGTATTATTTATCACCGGCCATCTCAAGATTTGTATTTTCAAATCCCGATCTGGCTACACCATTACGGTGGATGTCGTTAAGTATTATACCGTTTAGTTTACTTAACCTTTGTGCTGAATCACTGCGAGCGATACAGCGAATTGGCATTTCATCATTAATTCAAGCTAGTACTATTCCTGCACTTAGTATATTAATTTTTCTCATACTATTTATCTCGGGGCTTGGGCTGAATGCTGCAATATTGGCTTATGTAGCATCAAATGTAATCACTTTAATTTTTGCATTTATTCTGTGGAACCGCGCGCTGCCAGAAATGAACCTAGTTAGTGGGAAGGGTGGCCCAAGTTTTCAAGAAATTCTTGAGATATCAATACCAATGGCATGGGTATCAATATCTGCAGTAGTTATGGGCCTCGCTGATACGGTTA
>CAJHZF010000286.1_pt1 | contig 17509 bp, 18 predicted proteins | sample 9198891 | NCBI WGS metagenome assembly CAJHZF01 (sample SAMEA7708349, study PRJEB35096) | sediment metagenome | biome: marine neritic benthic zone biome [ENVO:01000025]; feature: sediment [ENVO:00002007]; material: shallow marine sediment [ENVO:03000034] sea grass bed [ENVO_01000059] ...
TACCTCGATGAATATCAGAAAGGTGGATAATTTAATTATCACTTAAGGCTGTAACATCATTGAAACGTTTCACTATCAGAAGATCTATTAATGATCGCAGAAAATCTTTACAGCCTCGATCATTTCCCTTGCTGCGCCGTAAACATACAGATGTCATCACGCAAGAAGAACGTCTAAAAACTGACCGCAGAGTCGTATAAATAGAATTGATCTAAATAACCCTCTCTCAAGACGAGTCTCCAAATTACTTCAAAGATAATTATCACGCAAATTAGTACTATAATTATTTAATTATACTACAAACACTAATCATCACTTTTAGCCGAAAGCGGCCATTATATGTAGTTAAACTACATTTGAAAACGATAAAGTTAAATACTCCGTAACTGGTAAAAAAGGGCGGTGTTTATAGCACTCTTTTGTTGCAAATTTGCAAAGCTTGATCGTTTTGTATCAATTCTAAATCTAGAAATATCTAAAGTAATCTACTTTAATGATTGTGATGCTTATGATGCCCATGGTGTTTTTGTATGCTTTTTAGCACGCTTATATTCTACTTCCAACATTACCATCATCATTGTAGCCAACAGAAGCAAGGAAACGCTTTGCGCGTTAAGACCTTTTCTCTGTCGTTTAGTACGCCGTCACTGTCTTTATCGAAGTATTCAAATGCGCGATCGTCGTGTGTGTCATCCTCGTCAGCATTGTCTGTAAATGGCAATGCCGTCAACATAGCCAAAGTGCAGTACAAAGCTTATATGAAAGTATGATTTTTTCTTTATGAAATACCATAATGTTTAAAAAATTTCATACGATAACCTTAATAACAAAGCAGTAGGAATTAGGTTTATAATCTGAGCATATGCTCTAAACCAATTACTACAATTTTGGATTATGCTATAGATAATTATGACCTGCTGATGTTCTTATCAAACAAAAAATCACACATGCCGACTAAGGAACAAGCATTGCCGGGCAGGCAAGAGCCTATATATGTGCCTGAGCACCATTACGTGAATGGAAACCTATTGTCACCCCCTTTTCCGAAAGGCATGGAGCTTGCGATGTTTGGCCTTGGGTGTTTTTGGGGTGCAGAGAAAAAGTTTTGGGAATTACCCGGGGTTTATTCGACCTCAGTAGGTTATGCAGGTGGGTTTACACCAAACCCTACGTATCAGGAAGTTTGCACAGGGTTGACCGGGCACAACGAGGTTGTACGTGTGGTGTTTGATCCTAATCTTGTTAGCTATTCAAGCTTATTAAAATTATTTTGGGAATCACATAATCCAACTCAAGGAATGCGTCAGGGCAATGATGTTGGCACACAATATCGCTCTGGAATTTATGTGTATAACCAAGAACAAAACCAAGCTGCTGAGCAAACCAAAAAGCAATTTCAACAAGCGCTAAAACAAAGCGGCTATGCAACAATTACTACTGAAATTATTGAAGCGCCAGAATTTTATTATGCTGAAGACTATCATCAACAATATTTAGCTAAAAACCCGAGTGGCTATTGTGGGCTAGGTGGTACCGGTGTGGCTCTTTAATTTTTATAAAATGTGTAGGAAATTTTATGAGTATAGATATCGATATAAGTAAAATTCGAAAGGACTACCAAACAGTAAATTTAGAAAAACAAAAGGTAAAAAAAAATCCTTTTGATCAGTTTCAACTTTGGTTTAATGAGGCACTTGCTGGAGAATTTATTGAACCAAATGCCATGAATCTTGCAACCGTGAGTCAGGATGGAGAAGTTTCTTCCCGTATGGTGTTGTTAAAGGCATTTGATGAAACCGGATTCGTTTTTTTTACGAACTATAACAGCCAAAAAGCACAAGATATACAAGGTACAAATAAAGCTGCACTTAATTTTTGGTGGGATAAGTTTCATCGACAGGTGCGAATATCTGGTCAGGTTGAAAAAATTCCAAGAAAAGACTCTGTAGATTATTTCCGTACGCGACCATTGGGAAGTCAATTAGGTGCAGCCGCTTCACAACAAAGTAATGTAATTGACGATTATGATGTACTAGAAAAACAATATCAGCACTTAGAGGAACAATACCAAAATCAAGAGATCCCCTGCCCACAGCACTGGGGCGGATATCGTGTAATACCAAGGTTATTTGAATTTTGGCAAGGACGCCAGAACCGGCTGCATGACCGTTTACGCTATACCCAAATCTCTAGTAAGGATTGGAAGATAGAGAGGCTATCCCCTTAATTAATTGAGATGGGTTCTATTCTGTTTGAGTTTGTAGCAACCTTATTCATAAATAATATGCCACTCAGGATCAGGTTTAGTTTTTTCGGGCCAATAGGTCTTATCTGGATTTTTTGAATTTAGTTCTTCACATTTTTTACGTGCTTCACCATAAGTCATGGTTTCACCCTTGAATTTGCCGGTTTCAAAATCATATTTGTGTTTCCATGCAATGATGTAGCCTGTGTCTGCATCACGTCGGACTAAATTTTCTACAGCCATTCTCTCTCCCTATTTATTATTCTAAAAGTTACATCATTTCCTATGACATATACTGCCAAATTATTGGCAGACCTTATTGACTTAATAATATGCAAGATACTAAGTTAACTGCTATTGTGCAATTTCAAAAACTTTTAACAAAAAAGCATACATCAGCGCAACCTCTTTAAGATAATCAAATCTCCCAGAAGCCCCACCATGGCCGGCTTCCATATTTGTTTTTAGAACCAATACATTTTTGTCTGTCTTTTGTTCACGTAGCTTTGCTACCCATTTGGCGGGCTCCCAATATGTTACTCGCGGATCAGTGAGCCCAGCCGTAACGAAAATATTAGGATAGTGTTGCGGAGTGACATTGTCATACGGAGAGTATTCACGAATCGTGAGATAGTCTTCCTCACTAATTATAGGGTTACCCCATTCAGGCCATTCTGGTGGGGTTAAGGGTAGGGTGTTATCGCTTATGGTGTTGAGTACATCGACAAAAGGCACGTCTGCAATAGCCGCATTGAACAATTCAGAGCGCATATTAATCACTGCACCGACCAACATTCCACCTGCAGATCCGCCGTATACAGCAATTTTTCCTGCTTTTGTATAATGCTCATCAATTAAATATTCGGCGCAAGCAATATAATCCTTAAAAGTATTTATTTTATTTTTTAATTTTCCGTTTCTATACCAAGCATAACCTTTTTCCATCCCGCCTCTAACATGTGCAATCGCATACACAAACCCGCGATTAACTAATGACAGACGATTCGTTGAAAAGCTTGCTGGCACCGAATTTCCATAAGAGCCATAGGCATACAGCAGTAAAGGCGCACTTCCATCTAATGGGGTGCCTTTTTTGTATAACAATGAGATCGGTATATTTTCGTTATCTTCAGTGGTAGCAAATAATCTGCGTGTAACATATGCGTCCTCATTATGGCCGCTTGGTACTTCTTGTTGTTTTTTCAGCATACGTTGACGCGTTGACATGTGATAGTCAAAAATCTGAGTTGGGGTCGTCATAGACGTGTATGAGAAGCGTAATTTGTCGGTATCAAATTCATAACCTGGAACCACATTCAATTCAAAAGCTTCTTCTTGAAATTCAATGCTATGCACATTGTCAAGTGAATTTTTTTCTAATTCAACAATAACAATTCTTGGCAAACCATTTATACGTTCCGAACGCACTAGATAATTTTTAAATAAATAAATACCTCTCAATAAAGTACCAGTAGGAGGCACATAGAGGTTACTCCAATTTTCTTTATTAGTATCATGCAAAGCAGTTTGCATGATTTTGTAATCTTCTGCGGCATCTTTGTTGGTGACAATGTAAAAAAATTTACCGTGATCAGAAATTTCATATTCAATTCCGGGTTCTCTTTTTGCGAAGAGTTTTGCAGCCTGATGTGGTTTGTAAGCATCAATGGTATGCATTTCAGTGGTCACATGGTCATGCGCCGCAATCAATATAAAGTTTTTCGATTCGGTAATATCAAGTGAAACGAAAAATCCTGGATCATGCTCTTGGTAGGCCATTATGTCTTGGTTAACATCATTGCCAAGTATGTGTCGAAACACTTTATCAGGGCGATGATTTTCATCTAGTGTAGTATAAAAAAGTGTGCGGCTGTCCTGTGCCCATACAAATTCACTTTGTATATTTTTAATTTGATCAGACAATAATTTTCTGCGATCTATATCAAGAATAAATAATGTATAAAATTCTGAGCCTTTCGTATCGGCGCTATAGGAAAAATAACGATGATCAGGGCTATGCCCAGCATCACCAATATCAAAATAACTAAACTCTTTTGCAGCCACGTTGCCATTTAGTAATATTTCTTCTTGGTCAGGCTTTTCATAGTGATGACGACAATAGATCGGGTATTGTTGATTTTCTTCATAACGCACATAGTAGTAGTAATCACCGTCTTTTTCAGGCACCGAGCTATCGTCTTCTTTTATGCGTGCACGCAACTCAGTAAATAAATCTTTTTGTATCTGAGTTGTGTCACTTAGTACGGATTCTAGATAATAATTTTCAGCTTCTAGGTATTCACGAATGTCTTTAGACAATTGTGCAGGGTCTTTCATTACCTTTTGCCAATTTGGATCTTTCATCCATACATAGTCATCCGTACGATGGTGACCGTGCAAAACCAAAGTGTGTGGTTTTTTCTGTGCTATTGGCGGGGTTTTTAATGCAGTTGTTAGGGTGGTAGTCATATAAGTTTAGCTTGCAGATTTTCTTATGGCATCGAGGGCAACTTCCCACTGCACACGATATACATTCTTGTGTGGGATGGGTCCTTTTGGTCCACTGTGACTTATGGTTGTTGATTGTGGACCTAGCACTTGCTGGTAATAACTCACAACGGACTTTGCAAATTCATTGCATTCAAAAGGGAGGTCATAGTGCACTTCAAAGGTTGGTGTTCCATCTTCTTCATCCACTGGCCATATATCAGCTAATAAATGGGAATGAAATTTACCGTCGAAATCGACATCAAATAGTACTTTACATACCTGCTTCGCTTGACCTTTATTGGATTCAATATGATCAGGAAATAAACCATGAAAAAAGAAATTTGCTTTAGCCACCCTATAAACCGCATTAAGTTATAATTCTCGTGTGAAGTATAAGTTAGAAACAGATGTATCTAAATTCATGATCCAAAAAGAACCATTGGGTATGTGGGATCTTTGGGTAGATGGTATGCCGACACTTACTTTTGCCACACCTGAAGAAGCTGCCAAAGCCGTTTATGAACAAAATTCTGGCTACACCATTTGGGATCAATTAGAGGAGCATTCTGCGCCCAAAGATCTAAGTGGTTGGGAACAAGTTGAATAGTAATCACATGCAAAATGAGATGACTAGCCATGAATCAAATGCTTATTCAATTGTACTTACATCCAGATAAATTTATACGTGACAAAACTCTAATTTATGATTTAGTAATTCGTGACAGAACTGCTGTATAGGAATATAGTCAAATTTAATATGTACAAACTGATTTCCACATTATTTGTAGCTACTTTATTTGCCATGACTCTGCTGCCTGTTTATGCAGATCAAGTGCATAAATGGGTCGATGATAAAGGAGTTACCCATTATTCTGATAAAGCGCCAGTGTCTTCTGCTTCACAGGTAACTGTTGTCGAAGTTTCTGCAATGTATTCAACTACTACTGATGTCGAAGATGATTATTACTCAATCACTAATCAATGGAGGCGAATACATAAAGAACGCATAGAAAGAGAAAAAATTAAGTTAGAAAAAGCGAAACAAAGAGCAGCGCAGCGTCCGGTTGCCCCACAAGTAGTTTATTTGAATGATCCGTATGAAGGGCGATATGGTGTCGGCTATCCATTTTATTTTTATAATAATAAATATCGACGCCATCGGTCTCATGATAATTCTAATCGTCGGTTTCGTGATAAATCTAATGAGCATTATGGCGATAAGCGTGCAAGGCATGATCGAAGAGGGCGATCGGAGAAATTCCAAGGACAGGGGCGTGGGCGGCGCGGTACACATTCACATCGAAATGCAAGCGGTGCGACACTCAAAATCCGTTAGATACAGTTCTTAATAAATTCTTGATCATGAATCGTATTTCATGATAGTGGTGACTCATTATCTTGAAACATGGCCTCTGCTTTAGCAGAATCCTGTCACCAAAGTTTTGTAAGTAAAAACAAGTATGGCACATGCGGCTTTTCATTTAGCAGAAGAATTCATTACTGAAGACTTGGATTATTACTTTTCCGGGGAACGCGATAAGAATAATCAAATTCGCCCGGATGACAATATCTATAGTATGACACCAACCTCATCACACTTTAATTTTAATTTGGATGATGGAAAGGTGGCGAATTTTTTCTATCCCATACAACCTAATCTATTAGATAGAATTTATCTCGGAATTAGCGTGCCGTTATTTGCGAATAACTGGGGTGCTTCTTTTTTATTGCAGCTTTTGAGTGTATTGAACCCTGATGGAGTGATAATTTTACCAGTGTATCCAGAAGGGCAGGCGCAAGAGAAAGGCTATTGGTCGCGTAGTTTTTTAGAGAACATCTTTTTAAGTCGGCAACGCTGGACCGGATTTAGTAATGTCAGAGCTGAAAATGATGGCGTAATGTCCTTGCGAGTAGGTCGCAAATGGCCAGATCCGATTCCAAGTACTATTGAATGGTTTTATCAACAACGTTCACAACTTGCCTTAGAAAGATTATTAGAATCGAGTAACAGCAACGACTTTCATGTTATTTATTCAAATACAGTAGAGAAAGTTTGGAAGAACTATGCTGCCAGCGCTGTGATTGAACGAATAATTTTAGACACCTTTGGGGCTAAAACACCCATTACTGTTTATAATATAAGCGATGACTATGGCTTATTGCTTACCGATTTATTATTGAGTCCATACATCAATGTTGTAAGTGGTTGCACCGCTGATATTTCTACTGAGCAGGAAATTATAGCGATGAATTTTAAAAGTTACTTTGCACCGCTTATAAAGGATCGTCATCAAATTGTAGCTTCTGATGCGGCGAGAATTGCCTTCCAGCAAGGATCGGATGTGATCTGTCTAATAAATTCGTTATTCGGTATAAGGGGGTCTGACAGAGAAGCTATGCTCACTAAAGCATGGGAGCTAGTTAAGCCTATGGGGCTCTTAATCGTATACGAAGATCTAGCTATAAATAATCAAATACTCGATGTAGTAGATTTAAATAGCATGCTAGAAAAATTTGGATATGTGCAGAGGTATTCATCTATTGTAGCTTCAAAAATTCAAGCAAATATAGATATTAGCCATTATAGTTCCATTCAAGAATCTAAGCTTGTTGAGGAAAAGCATAATCAAGCTAAGGTGTTTAGAGTAGTGCGAAAGAAAACTTAATTAATTATTTAATTAATACGTATAAATAAAACGCGTAGGCCATAATGCAAACACATATGGTTAGTACCACTAAATTAAATAGCAGCTGTTTGTAAATCGCAATAACCGTGATTTCACCTTTAGCAAGTCTTGTTAAATAATGTTGAACTAAATTTCCGCTCACAATGGCCGGTAAGATAGCTAGAAAGGCAAGTACTACCCATCCAAAGGCATAATGAGGAGAACTAAATAAAGCATCAAGAAAAGACTTAATAGTGTCCATATAAAATAATAATAATCTAGCATTAGCAAAAATTTAGCCGGTAAGCTCAACTTTATTTAAAGTAAATTGTCAGTTCATAGCATTTTTTCACACATCAGTCGGACGATTACATTTTTAGACCGCTTGTAGCATACTGCTTGGGTATACTTTAAATCCAACTGAAATTGCTTGGAGAAAGATATGGGTATGCGCAAATTAAGAGACAAAGTTTCTGCACCTGCAACCATACTTGGTAAAGAATTTACGATCACAGGCGACATCAAAGGGACGGGCTCAATTGTGATTAGTGGCCAAGTTAAAGGAGATGGTGATATAGAAGGCCTGGTCGAATTGGCCTCAACTGCGGTTTGGGAGGGTAATGTACATACGGATGATGTCATAATTGGTGGTACGGTAAAGGGCGATGTCTTTGCCAGAGGTAAACTTGAAATAACAGGAAGTGCTAGAATATTCGGAAATGTGAGCGGGACCAGTGTTTCCGTCGCACAGGGTGCGATGATTGACGGGACCATGAAAATTCATGATGGTAGTGGTCTGAATGAACATGCGGATCAAAGCAGCGCGAGTATTACTACTGAAAACTTCAAAGAGATATCAGCAATCTGAAAATAGTCTTATGAAAGCTACGCAGCGTTTTCATACGCTGTGTAGCAGTTACTTTAAAGCTCGGTACCTTGGTTATATTTTGCTGGGCTGTCTCATCGCGAGCGCGAGTCAAAGCCACGCTGACGTAGATACTGTCTGGGACACGGAACGTGCACTTTATAAAAAAGCTCGTCAAGCTCTGAATAAAAACCAAATTAATCAATTTGGTGCATACCAAGAAAAACTAACCCATTACCCGCTTTATCCCTATTTAGTTTTTGACGAACTTATTGCAAGGCTTGCAAAAATTAGTGATGAAGATGTTGATGCCTTTTTAAAGACCAATAGCGATGGGCCTTTGGCAACGCGCTTGCGTCTCACATGGTTGTTTCAGTTACTAAAAGCTGATCGTTGGGAGAGGTTTTTAAAATATTACCAGGATGATGATTCAACTGAACTGCTTTGTTATTTTTTACGCGCCAAAATTCGACTAGGCGAAGGTGAGAATTATATTAGCCAAATCCGCGATGTTTGGTTGGTTGGAAAATCTCAACCCAAGCAATGTGATCCATTGTTTGCATGGTATGAAGAGCAAGGCTTCCTCACAACTGAACAAATATGGGAACGCTTTTCATTAGCTATGGAAAATAACCAAGTTGGGCTTGCGCAGTATCTATCCAAGAAACTACCTGCAAGCGAACATGCCAGTGCTCAACTTTGGCTTACAACGCATAATAATCCTAAACGCATCTTATTTTCAGCGGCTCTGCAAAAAGATAATCACATTAATCGAAAAATTATACGTCATGGATTGCAACGACTTGCGCGCAAAGATATCGATGTTGCGTATGAGTCATGGCTTGCAATAGAAGAAAACTATGCCTTTGGTTCGGACCTGCATGATGAAGTTGAGCGTAATCTCGCATTGCGAGCTGCATATCGTCATGATGTAAGAGCCACGACATGGATGTATGAATTGCCAAAGGATGTTGTCGATGCTTCAACAGGCATGTGGCGTGCACGTTCCGCTATGCGAAGTCTTGATTGGGATCTGGTTTTGCGCGGTATCGCCATGTTAAGTGAACAAGAAAAAAATGAACCACAATGGCAATACTGGAAGGCTCGTGCACTAGCTGAGAAAGGCTTGCAATCTGATGCGAATGCCTTATACAAAAATATTGCAAATGACCGCAGTTACTATGGATTCCTAGCTGCAGATAAAATTGCCATTCCGTACAACATCAATAATATTCCTGTTCAGTATGATATTGATGAATACGAACAAATTGCGCAATTGCCAGCCATAATACGTACACGAGAGCTATTGTTAGTAAAGCAATTTACAGATGCGCGTCGAGAGTGGAATTTTGCAACGCGTAGTTTTACCGAGCGGCAATTTCAAATTGCGGCATCCATAGCGCATCAATGGCAGTGGCACGACTATGCCATTCGCACAATCGCCAAAGGGAATTATTTTGATGATTTAGCAATACGCTTTCCTACACCTTTTGATAGTCTTGTTAATAAGTATTCGGTGAAATGTAAACTGGAGCCCGCTTTTGTATATGGGATTATTCGCCGAGAAAGCGCGTTTAATGCACAAGCACGATCACCTGTAGGTGCAAGAGGTTTAATGCAGTTGATGCCCGCCACAGCTAAGCAAGTTTCAAAACAATTGAAGCTGAAAGCCCCGCGCCGGCAAGATTTATATACACCAAGCTTTAATATTAATCTTGGTAGTACTTATATCAGTGATATGTTAAAGAAATTTAACGGGCATCGAGCCTTGGCATCTGCTGCTTATAATGCTGGCCCACATCGAGTGAATGCATGGTTACCTGAACAGAGTGAATTACCTGCTGATGTATGGGTAGACACAATACCTTTTACAGAAACACGAGAATATGTACGAGCAATTTTGGCCTACACTGCATTATTTGAATGGAAGATGAATAAGAATCCAACCCGCTTGAGTGTACACTTACAACCAATACCTCCTACACCAAAAAGTTAATGTACTGAATCCCCGTGTTATTTTTTCAGTTCACATTTTTGTTGAGTTTTGACCATGACTAACGGATGAAAATAACGGATCAGTGGTTAGCAATAAATTATTAAATCAACCAATAGATAACTATCATAGATAGTGTATATGGGTTTAATTAAATCGACTTTAAATCGTATACATATTTAAGAGGTAAGTAACGAAGGATTTTTTTAATGTTGCATAAAGTGTCAAATTGGATAGCACGCTTTGTGTAATAAATAAATTGTTTTTCAATTGGAGTTGGAACAATGAACAGCATTGCAAAATGTATTGCCGTGGTGGCAGTCGTCGCGTTTGGTCTTAGCGCCTGCGGAGGCGAAACATCTGGTGAAAGTACAGGAACTATGAACGATGGTTTAGATCTTTCACTATTATCCGAAGCTGCAGTTCGCGGTCATGCAATTTACGAAAATCCGAATTATTCTTGTTCTAGTTGTCACGGGCGACTAGGGGAAGGAGGTTCAGCGGGTGGTCCAGTCAATAACGTGAATGATTGCCCGAGTTGCGCAGACCACACTCAGCTTACGGCCTATAATGATGCATTAATGCCGTTTTCGCCCTATGACCCAGCATCATGCACAGGCGCATGTGCGAGCGATGTTTCCCAATACATTATCGAAGGATTCATACAAGGAAAAGTATTACCTGGTGCAAATAATAATCCCGCGATTAATGTAAATCCAACGTCTGGCCTTACCACTACAGAGGCGGGCGGTATGGCATCTTTTACAGTTTCATTAAATTCTCTACCAACCGCAGATGTAACTACTGGATTAACTAGCAGTAACACAGCGGAAGGTATGGTTAATCCAAGTTCACTCACTTTTACACCTGCAAACTGGCAACAGCCTCAAACTGTCATGGTTACCGGTGTTGATGATATAGCGCTTGATGGAAATGTTGCCTATTCAATTGTTACTGCAGCTGCTACGAGTGCAGATCCTAATTACGATGGACTGGATCCAGCAGATGTTTCAGTGACCAACACAGATAATGAGATACCTCCTCCGGGGGTAATTAATGTTATTCCCTTAGCAGGATTAGTTACTAGCGAAGATGGTCAAACTGCAACCTTTACTATTGCATTGGGCACCGTGCCAACTGCTGATGTAAGTATTGGCCTCACAACTAGCAATTCTGCTGAAGGTACCGTTTCTCCATCATCAGTAGTATTTAATGCGGTCAATTATAATGTTCCGCAGACTGTAACCGTTACAGGTGTTGATGATTTGGCTAATCCAATGGTTGATGGAAACATTGCCTATACGGTAGTTACTGCTCCTGCTATAAGTAATGATCCATCGTATAGTGGACTGAATGCATCCGATGTTGCGGTTACCAATAATGATAATGATGTTCAACCTGTCATTATGCAATTTACAGCAGACCCAGTTTCAAATGCTGGTGCACCAATTCCATATGCAGGAATGGTTACACTTAATTGGATGTCTGATGGAGATGCCTGTACGGCAGGTGGGGCAACTGCCAACGGCCAATGGACAGGCGCATTACTTGCATCAGGATCTCAAACGCTTATTAATTTAACTACATCGGGTGTGAATACATTTACCTTAGTGTGCACAAAGGGTGGCATAAATTCTGCTGCTGCATCGGTGGATGTAACGGTTGCAGCGCAACCCGGCGCGCCTACGGTAACGCTGAATGCTAATCCTGTAATGAATGTTCCCTACAATGGTTCTACCACATTAACCTGGAGCACTGTAAATGCAACCAGTTGTGTTGCCTCAAGTAATCCAGCGAATGCGGCGTGGGATAATGCCAATAAGGCTCTTAATGAAGCGGTTGGTCAGGCAATAAATAATTTAACTGCAGCCAACAATACGTTTACTCTTGCATGTACGAATGCTGGTGGCTTAGTTACAACAGCTAGTGTCACTGTAACTGTGGTGCAGCCGAATCCGACAGTTACATTAACTGCAAGTGCAGCAATGATTGGTCAAGGCCAACCAGTGACACTGACGTGGACCACGACAGACTTGGCTTCTTGTAATGCGAGCGCTGTCCCTGCGAACGCGCAATGGACAGGTGCGAAAGGTGTTCTCGCGTCGCAAAATCAAACCATTACCAACTTGCAAGCAACGACTGCATTCACCTTGAATTGCGTTGGCATCAACGGTGCGAATGTTACAGCTAATGCAAGCGTGACAATTGATCCAACTTCAACCGGTCAGTACTTGTATAACACCGAATTATTTGGTGGTGTTCAGACTTGTGCGGATGCAGGTTGTCATGGCTTACCTGGTACTCCTGGAACCTTTGAAGTTCTTTTGATGTTATCTACATTCGACAAGAATGCACTATGTGCAAAATACACGAATACTGCGGGATTAGTAAATAAGTTCACAACAGGTGCACCACCATTAAGTCTGCCAATGCCATACGGGTTACCGGCAGGCACTTGTGATGCAGCCTGTGCGACAAAGATCTTGAACTATATGTTCTTGAATTTCTACGGAGCTAATACAACCGATTGTGAAGGTGGGGCACTTCCTTTACCTATCCCTTAGTAGAAATATTGCGCCCTTGAAAAAGGGCGCAGTAATTTATCTAAATTGAACTATTGTATGTAAGATTTGTTGGACCAACTCCAACAATAATGATGTAGAAGTACATCTAAACTGCTGTTTCAAACACGGATGTTTGATGGCAGAAACAAATATAAATTTTTTCATTTTGTAGTTATTCTATTAGTTGATTGATGATTTGTTCATCAATCCAATTCATATCGAATAGTCCATTTAAATATCCGCAGTGACCACCAAATTGTGTGAGGTGTACATTTAAGTTGTCTGATTGATAAAGTTTTTCACAATCGCGTGCAGGAATGATTGGGTCATCTTCGGCAATGTATACCTCACTAGGTACCGTTAGCGATTTTAATCTATTACCGATAATTGCATATCCATTTAAATAATTTTGTAAACTATCAAATTCTGTATATTGCAACAATAAATGTTCTGTCATGCTAGTTAGTGATTGTTGTTGCTTTATAACATATGATTCATAGTTATCAGGAAACAGAAGATGTTTTTTATGCAACATGTGTTTCCAGCGTCTGAGATAATATTCAGTATAGATTTTCAACATAGATTTAGTTTCATTCAAGGCATTTTCTGGGTCCATTACCGGACAAATCGAAAAGATTTTTTTTATTGTTAAATTGTGCTTATGTGCGTGTGCACCGATGCGTAGGGCGAAGTTTCCTCCAAGAGAAAAGCCAATTAAATAAAAATCGGAATGAGGAACGAGTTTTTGAATTTCCAGGGCTGCATGGAATACTTCATCTAAACGACAGGAATGAAAAAGTTCCTTGTTTAAATGTTGTGTATCACCATGATCTCTTAGGTTTAGGCGAAACACACTAAATCCGTTTTGATAAAGTGTTGATGCTATGGGTAATAAGTATAAAGAATTTGCACAGCCTAGCCAGCCATGAATGATCATCACGAGTGGCTTTCTATCAGTTTTCGTGGTGTGCGAAGTGCCTAAGAATCCTTGTAGTCGAACGTCATCCTCTAATTCTAAAGTGATCGATTCACTATGGCTACGTAGTGTACGACTAATTCGATTTACATAAGCTTTTCGCAGTGCAGATGCAGCTGCAATGGTGTTGAGATGACCATTGCGAAATATTTTAGGTGGACTGTAAGAAGTCACATTGGTGTTTTTATCACTTTGCTTTATTAAGAGCTTGCTCAATATCTTCCAGAATATCGTCGATATGCTCAATACCTATCGATAACCGTACTAACTCTTCACTTACACCTGCTGCGGCCTGCTCCTCTTTTGATAATTGTCGGTGTGTCGTTGTGGCCGGATGACAGGCTAATGATTTAGCATCGCCGATATTTACCAATCTGACAACCAAATTAAGCGCATCAATAAACTTCACACCAGCTTTAAGCCCGCCCTTGATGCCAAAACTTAATATACCTGAGGCTCTACCATTAAAATATTTTTGCACCAATTGATGGTCCTCGTGTGTGGGTAGTCCTGCATAATTCACCCAGGTAACATTCGGATGATTTTCTAAGTATTGAGCTACTGCAAGTGCATTATCACAATGTCGATCCATGCGTACTGGTAGACTTTCGATGCCCTGTAAAATTAAAAAACTGTTAAAGGGGGATATTGCCGAGCCCATATTGCGCAGCGGCACTACACGCACACGCCCAATATAGGCTGCTTTACCCAAGGCTTCCGTATATACCACTCCATGATATGAAGGGTCAGGCTCATTAAGCATTGGGAAGCGTTGTTTGTGTTCTTCCCATGGGAAATTTCCAGAATCGATAATGATTCCTCCAATCGTAGTGCCGTGACCGCCCATGTACTTGGTTAAGGAATGAATCGAAATATCTGCACCAAAATTAAAGGGCTGACACAAATAAGGTGTCGGCACAGTATTATCAACCATCACAGGTACACCTTCAGCATGCGCCACTGCAACAGTTTTTTCTAAGTCAATAACATTGCCTGCAGGGTTACCCAGCGTTTCACAGAATACGGCTTTGGTATTTTTATCTATCGCGGCACTCATCGCATCCATGTCGCGATAATCTACAAAACGCACCTCAATTCCTAATTTAGGTAAGGTGTGTGCAAAAAAGTTGTAGGTGCCACCGTATAAAGTGGAGACAGAAACAATATTATCTCCTTGTTCAGCAATTGCGAAAATAGCATACGAAATTGCAGCCATTCCCGATGATAACCCTAATCCTCCTACACCACCTTCCATAGCGGCGACACGTTGTTCCAATACCGCAGTAGTTGGATTCATAATGCGTGTATAGATATTACCTTCGACTTTAAGATCAAATAAATCAGCACCATGTTGAGTATCATCAAATGCATAAGATGTAGTTTGATAAATCGGTACCGCAACAGCTTTGGTTGTGGGATCTGGGGTATAGCCACTGTGTATTGCAAGCGTTTCTATTTTCATAATTGGTTACCTGTTGTTTTCATGATTGTTTAAATGCTAAACATCTAATCCTTTAGTATGTGTTTCATTAATACGTTGCAGTAAAAACTTAAATGACAGCAATGTTAGGTCATTTTTTTCTACTATTTGCATAAAACTCAAAGATTCACTGGAAAATTCATACCGATCATTAATGAGATCGTTGTACAACTTTTTAATTTCACCTTCTAGCGGATCTACGAAAATCAGCGTATCACCCATAAACTCTTCATCAAATTCCACGGAAGCACGCATGTCCTCGTCCTCAAATAAAGCTTGCTTTACCCACTCTATATATTCATCTAAGGATTTGTCACGTATCATCATTTATGCTGATTAAGGAGCTTGTTTGTAAAGTATGTAATCTAGCTTAACTAAGCTCATCCTTATATTTTGGTGATAAGACATAATAAATCAAAGTCAAATTGTAGATTATTCTCTGAGTTTCCAAGTTATATTGTTGTGCTTGCCGGAAATATTATGATTTTCTAGTCAGCTTTTAGCATCTTTTACGTCTTCATGAAACCAGGCCGCAGCCGCACCTAATCCAAAGCTATGCCCCGTCATCCACATCTGTCATATATAAAAATGCGATGAAAGCCATCTATATGACCGGATAGCAGGATTTGTAAATAACAGGTAGCGATTTCTTGCATAACACCCCCTGCTGTATTTGTGTGATCGAGAAAACGCCACATTTTTGGCATACAAACATGGTGACATGCTTCATGGAGTATCGAATGAACTGGTGTAACAAATCCAATATACAGCTGATTATTTCTTCTTCCAGCTTCTGGTGAACCCTAAAAGTGATATGGTATTTCTAAGTGCTTAGTTACTTGATGTAACGCTAGACCATAATGATTTGGCACGTGGCATATAAATTTGGCATCTATTTTACCGTAACAGACCATAGTATTATTTATAATTCATTTGAATATTCGTATGATCTTTAAATCTAATTATAGAGATCCACAATCGTCAAAAACTAGGTATACTCAACCGCAAATTTTAATAGAAACTCAAAATTGGATGGAGTATTTAAACCATGCGCAAAATTCTGCACAGCGCTTTATTAATTATTTATATAAGTTTTCTTGTGATGTCTGTAAGCTTTGCTGCGGGCAATCCAGATCAGGGTAAGATAAAAGCCAATACTTGCTTGGGTTGTCATGGTATACCGAGCTATACCAATGTTTATCCTACCTATCATGTGCCAAAATTGGGGGGTCAGTATGAAGACTATATCGTTGCTGCACTGAAGGCTTATCAAACCGGTGAACGTAGCCATGCCACGATGCGCGCACAAGCTGCTGGCTTAAGTGAAAAAGATATGGCTGATATCGGCGCTTATTTTGAATCTCTACAATAATTTTAGTGGAAATTAATATGAACAAGTTATCTATTACTGCATTAATTACCATTTTAGTTTTGATTGATGCCACAGCTTACGCTGCTGATCCGGGCAGTGGTAAAGAGGTTTCTAAACAATGTGTTGCTTGTCACGGCGAAGATGGGAATAGCCCTACACCAAATTTCCCTCGACTTGCTGGCCAGCATGCAGACTATTTATTACATACATTGCAGTCTTATAAACAAGGTAAAAGAAAAAATGCAATTATGGCTGGAATAGTTGCAGCGCTAAGTAAAGAAGATATGCAAAATGTTGCTGCTTATTTTTCACAACAGCAAGGACTCGCGACTATAGATCTTGATAACGAATCTGACGAGTAACTCGTTTAGCCAGGACTTTGCTCCTCCCATTCTTCAGGAGTAAATGCCTTAATGGTTAAGGCATGAAGTTCGCCACTAGCAATTTGTGCATTCACAGTTGAGTATACGAGCTGATGTTCTTTGACCATGCTCATGCCATCAAAGCTATCACTGATCACTGTTGCTTCATATTTTCCATCGCCACCCGTAACGATAGCTTTAGAATTTGGAACTCCTGCTTCAATTAATGTTTTTATATCATCTACAGTCATAACGATAACTACATATTAATTTGTAAATATTAATTAGTCTTTAGCACAATTTATAATATTTGCAACATTATTCCTAATATTGGCTGAGCAGAAGCGGTTATTTGACTAAATTGAATTCTCACTAAAATAAAGCAGCCCAAAATATTGTAACAAGCAATATTACTGCAAATAAACCTTTACCAACTGGACAAAGTCGTTTACCAAAATTGTTGTAAATATCTTTGTGTAAAAACCAAAGTGGAAAA
>CAJHZF010000178.1_pt1 | contig 17468 bp, 17 predicted proteins | sample 9198891 | NCBI WGS metagenome assembly CAJHZF01 (sample SAMEA7708349, study PRJEB35096) | sediment metagenome | biome: marine neritic benthic zone biome [ENVO:01000025]; feature: sediment [ENVO:00002007]; material: shallow marine sediment [ENVO:03000034] sea grass bed [ENVO_01000059] ...
CATCTGCCACTAGGGTTACAATATTAGCTCCTGTTAATGACTCTAAAAAAGCTATCAATTCATCAATTTCTGCATCAGTTAGATTTAGTGGCTTAATCAACGGGCTAAGCAATTCATTGGATACCCCGCCTTGATTATAAAATTCAATTACTTCGCGTAAAGTTAGCATGGACCCATTGTGCATATAGGGCGGTGTCAACGAGACATTTCGTAAAGGAGGTGTGCGAAATTTCCAGCGATCGTTTGGATCTTCTGTAACTTCATATAAGCCTAAGTCATTTTCTATAGGTCTTGAAACTGAACGAATCACACTCGTATCTAATTCAGTGAATATACCGGGTGCTAATTGCACTCTCTTAGTTTTAGGCTCCATACCCATTGAGACTTGATAACCAATACCTGTGTTGTGCAGTTGATCATCAGTAAACAATGCATAATCATCGTGTACTAAATGGCAAGTATTGCAAGCACCTTTACCTGTGAAAATTTTAAACCCCAGTTTTACCTGCTCGCTTACTGCATCTTCTTGTTTTCCAAAATACCAGCGATCAAAAGGTGAATTAGCTGCGTTAAGAGTTCGCTGATAGCTTGCAAGCGCCATACCAATCGTCTCCATAGTGGGGCCACGATCATTAAATGCAGCTTCAAATAAACCATCATATTCCTTTATGGCTTTTATTTTGTTTATCACATAGCCAACTGATGGATTCGCCATTTCATTGCGTGCTAAAAATGGTGCCCAGACTTGCTGTTCTAATGTCGACTCTCGACCATCATGAAAAATTTTTCCTAGGTATGCAGAATTGTATACAGTTGGCGCATTGCGTTTACCTGTACGTCCCTCAACGCCCACTGAAGTTCCTAGTTCATTATTCGTAAAACCTTGTTCGGGTATGTGGCATATGGCACAAGAAAATGTGTTATTGATGGATAAACGTCGATCGAAAAATAGTATTCTCCCTAACGCTACTTTTTCCGCAGTAATGGGGTTATCTTTGGGTACTGGAACTAGGGGCAGTCCTAAAGGCGGGTTTGTGACAAACTCCAGCAGATTAGCTTCTCTACCTATTCTTTTTTGCAGATCAAGTGAATGAGACTTGTAGTCTATAGATTCGTAACCAGATTTATCATCACCTGGGCCTAATACAGCCTTATTCTGTTGTTCCACAACTTCTGCTGAACTTCGCAAACTGGTTGATACAACTATTAAACCAGCAATAACGATAAGAATTAATGCATTAACAACGATAAATGAAATTTTCTTCACAGATCGCATTATTAATCCCCATTCGCACTTAATATGCCATCTTCGATAAGAAGCGTCTTAATATCTGCGGCTACAAGTTGATCATGCAAAAAAGAAACGCTGTATTCTTGTCGAATATTCTTCGATCTGTCAATTAAGAATGCGCGCAACACATGCGCCATCGCGCCTGTATAGTTACCTTCTTCATCATACTCTTTAATAACCATCTGCCCGTACTGCTCGATAATGGGTTTTAATGCTGCTTCAGATTCAGTTGTTAAAAACAACCACTGCGGGTCACCCTCTTCAAATCCTGCAGCATATAATTTCATCACTTCAGGGGTATCATGTTCGGGATCAAAACTAATACTAATGAGACGAATTGCATCGGCAATCTCTGGATTGTTTTTGAATCTTTCTTTGATTTTATAGAACACAGCAGTAGCCAAAGGACATCCATTTAGATCTGTACAACTACTGTATATAAAAGTAAGCAATACAATTTTATCGCCCAGCATGTTGCTTAATTCGAGCACTTCTCCATCATTACCCAATACAATGCCACCCCCGGCAGAACCCACCTTCGATAAGGTATACGTACCCGCCTTGGGAACTTCGTAAGGTAGGTCTGGTGTCCAGCCATCTGCCATTACCATCACTTCCGCTCGTGCCGCACGTGAATCAGGCAACGGCGTATCGTCATCTGCGTCACGACTGCATGCCGATATCGCAAGCAGCAATATAATTAAAAGGTGATAGCTAAAAATTCTCATTTATAAAATACATTTCACAAACAACAAGGCCGCCTCATGGGCGGCCCTGTTTCAGTTATTTAAACTACTGATTACATTACTGTAACAGAGCTAACACTTTACTCTATTTGTGACAACATTGTGTCCGTTGAGTTCGGTATTTGCGAATACAGTGAATACGCACCAAAACGCATTTGATGTGCACGACCTAACTTCAGTTCATAGAAATCAATGGTGAACTCATGATTAAGTTTTTTGCCGTCCCAGGTAAATAACTTAAAGAACTGCTCATCGGCTTCACCTGTCTTATCCCAACTACCCAACAGAGAGGACGTAAAATAGGTGCGCTTACCATCCCAACTTTGTGAAATCATGTTCACTTGAGAACCAATTTCGTGTTCATAAGTTTGCTTAGGATTGAATGGATCTGAAATATCAAAAAATCGTGTTTTACCATCCATAAAGGTTTGTACCCAAAGACCATTATCATCTGCAGTAATGGAGATATCAACTGGTAACGGCACTTTGGAGGGGTCGCCAATTTTGCCAACTGACTTAGCTTGCCACTCGCCAGCTTCATCTTCATAAATTAACCAGATTTCCGAAGTTAGCGCAGTGGTGGTGAAGCAATAATTATGATTAGACCCCCATGCACAACGAATTTCTAATGGCGCACCTGGAACTTCAAATACTTTTTTTGGCTGGCGAGTATGCAAATTCCAAACCACTACAGTATTGCCAAAACGCTTCATTGCTTCTGGATCCGCTAACATCTTGCCAAAATCCATCATGTAGTTAGACCAACCCGTAAATGAAGACGTGACCATCAAATTACGCCGTGGTAAGACACGAACATCATACCCATAACCATCCGCAACCTTTCCTGCTTTTGTTGCGCCGCGGAGATTTTCATCTGTAGGGTTCCAATGGGCAGCAACAAATTCACCTTCATTGGTATATTCTGCCATGCCAGTACGTCCCCCATGATCTACATTATTAGATAAGGCACTGACCATGATTCGACCTGGCAATGCATACATGGTGTGAGGACCTACCATACCACCAGTTTTTTCTACAAAGTCGGTAATAACTTTATGAAGTTTGGGCTTACTAGGGTCGGTATGAACATCAAATATAAAGATTTTATTGCTGTCCAAACCACCTGCAAATAGATAGCGACGATCATCAGTTAAACCTGAATGATGGGCTTCATTACGACCGCCTACGGAAAGGACGTTTACAACTTTCCCGTAGTTTTCCGATTTAGGATTAACAGAAACCGTTACAAGCTTGTCTTGCTCGTCGCCTAAGTCTTCAACGCCTAAGGTCCACACATAAACATAGTCTTCTTGGCCAACAATCTTTGCCATGTAGGGAGACATGCATGTCTCATCTGCCATGGCGGTAGATAGAAAACCAACTACAGACGCTAGGACGACACATAGAAATGCAACAGTACTTGGCATCCATTTGGCTTGTGATTTTGCCATTTTCTTCATAATCTTATGACTCCATATCGTTATTAGATTTTTCAGACCTAAGGTCTAAATTCTTCTTTGAATTCGGACAACACCAGCTCTAGGATTAATGTCAAATTTACCCGAGTCAGTGAAAAAACATTTGCGACATTATGCCGCATCTACATTCCCAATCAAAGGCATATAAGAATTGCTCAATCACCTGCAAAATCAATATGCTATCGAGTTAATTGGACAAGAACTAGATGCCGAAGATCAATTTATAAACAAATTTTTCAATATTAAATAAACCATTGTAATCATTATTGATATTATCCTCCTGGATACAACATGATGGCGGAACTGCTACTATTCTAAAGCCTCTAAATGTAGATTAGCTTCTATTAAAAGTAAGATGCACTACCTATTTCGAGATGTAACGATAATGATTTGTCTCAGTTTCTTTGCCCTGAGTATCTCGGCAGAAGAAGACATTATCGGGGGAGACTTTGTACTCAGATCTCATCTAAATAAGCCTTATTCCTTGACAGATTCTAGGGGAAAAGTTGTTCTCTTGTTTTTTGGATTCACACATTGTCCGGATGTTTGTCCAAACACACTTAGCACTGTGCAGACTGTGCTCAGCCAGTTAGGAGATCATTCCACAGATGTACAAACGCTATTTGTTAGTGTCGATCCGCAACGCGACACTCCTGCAGTATTAGAAGAATACTTGAAATATTTTGGCAACAATTTCATCGGCTTAACAGGAACAATTGAAGAAATAGATAAAGTAATCAAAAAATACCGAGGATTCTACTCATATGAAGGCAATACTAAAGGTGACTCATATTTGGTAGATCACACTTCCAATTTATACATTATTAATAAAGAGGGTGCAGTTACCAATATCATTCCTTATGGCCTGCCTCCACAAGCCATTACTGAGAACATAGAAAAGCTATTGCCTAATTCTGCCGGCTAGTCATATACCTTATAAGTGAAGATTTTCACTCAAGACAAGTCTTGAGAACACTAAAAAAACACTACTTATATTGAATATATGCAAACCGCGGGTCACTTGGCGTGCCTTCAAGATCCCCGGCTTCTTTGCCCGGTTGCCACATCACTACTTCTTCAATTTTCTTCGCCAACTCAAAGTCTTTATTTGTGACTCCTTTGGCTGCATGATTCATCAATTTGCAGATGACAAAGGCGTAAGACACAGTTAAATCAGGGTGATGAAACGCCGCCTCGGATAGATGGCCAATCGTATTCACCACCATAAGTGTGCCTTTCCAACCATGAGTTTTGTATTTTCGACGAATCCAACCATTTTCATAAAACCAGGCTGGCAATTCCTCTGCTAAACGTGCTTTTATATCTTCTTCTGAGTAGGTCTGCTCAGATTTTATATCGCGCCATTTTGACATGATCGCATTCTCCAAGATATGGTTGTCAAATTATACCAATATTTAATCTGAGCTACTTAGCAAATATTAGGTGCATATCAATAAAATTAGCAATACATTAATATCATGAATACAGGAGTTAAAACGCAAAGGAATAAGTGGCGTGGTCAGCCGCGTGGCAGACAAGTTGACCCATCCGCACTAGAAGAAATTCAAACACTCATAAGTTCTTTCCCATTACGAAAAGACCTTCTGATTGAATACCTGCATCTTATCCAAGACAAATACCATCATATTTCTTCAACACATATAGTTGCACTTGCACATGAGCTTAAATTAGCTCCTACCGAAGTCTACGAAGTTGCCACTTTTTATCATCATTTTGATGTTGTAAAAGAAAATGAAACACCACCACCTGCATTAACAGTGCGTGTTTGTGATTCAATGACTTGTGAAATGTTTGGTGCAGAAACTTTATATAGCGAACTACATAAATTTTATGGTAAGCAAGTACGCATTCAACGCGTTCCATGTGTTGGACGTTGTGCAGAAGCCCCTATAGCTGTAGTTGGAAAAAACGCAATTGAACATGCAAAGTTAGAAGTGGTTTGTGATGCGGTTGAAGTCAACAGTTTTGACCCCTCAATTTCGGACTACATAAGTTATGGCAGCTATGTAAATAGTGGCGGCTATCAATTAATAAGTCGTTATATCGACAGTACAAATAGCTCTGAAAAGATTATAGAAATACTAAAAGATTCGGGTTTGCGTGGATTGGGCGGGGCAGGCTTTCCCGCGGGAAAAAAATGGGAGCTTGTGCGCCAGCAAGCAGGACCTCGTGTATTAGCGGTCAATATTGATGAGGGTGAGCCTGGTACGTTCAAAGACCGTTACTTTTTAGAAAGAGATCCACATCGATTTATTGAAGGCGCACTAATTGCAAGCCATGCGGTAGAAATCGATGAAATATACATTTATCTTCGCGATGAATATGCCGGCTGTTATGAAATCTTATTACAAGAGTTAGATCAGCTAAGAAAAGATCCACCTTGTCAATTACCCCACATTGAATTACGTCGTGGTGCAGGTGCCTATATATGCGGTGAAGAATCCGCAATGATCGAATCAATTGAAGGTAAACGTGGAATGCCTCGATTACGACCCCCCTATGTGGCCCAGGTGGGAGTATTTGGGCGTCCTACACTTGAGCACAATTTAGAAACACTATTTTGGATACGAGATATTTTAGAAAAAGGTGCACACTGGTTTGGTTTACAAGGACGAAATGATCGAAGCGGTATGCGCTCATATTCTGTAAGTGGTCGGGTAAAAAAACCTGGTGTGGTTGTAACTGATGCTGGCATTACGGTAAATGAGCTCATAGAAGAGCACTGTGGTGGTATGCTGGATGGCCATACTTTTTATGGATATTTTCCGGGTGGTGCATCGGGCGGAATTTTACCGGCATCGATGGGAGACCTTCCATTAGATTTTGGTACATTAGAAGAGCATGGTTGCTTCATTGGATCAGCTGCAATCATTATATTATCTAACAAAGACAGTGCCCGTATAGCCGCTACCAATGCAATGCGATTTTTCGAACATGAATCTTGCGGACAATGCACACCATGTCGTGTTGGTACTGCGAAAGCCGTAGACTTAATGAAAGAAAAGACTTGGAACATACCCTTATTACGAGATCTTACGGGAGTAATGCGTGATGCTTCAATTTGCGGATTAGGCCAAGCAGCGCCCAATCCAATGGAAAGCGTTATAAAATATTTTCCTCATGAACTGAATGACAATGTAACTTAGTAAAAATGGCAGCCAATCCAAAATATTTTAAAGAAGAGCAACCCGTTGAATTTTCAATAAACGGTAAGGCCATCACGGCATCGCCCTATGAAACAATTCTTGAGGCGGCTAAACGATACGACATAGAAATTCCGCATCTTTGCTATAAACAAGGCTTACGTGCGGATGGTAACTGCCGTGCTTGTATGGTTGAGATTGAAGGTGAACGAGTATTGCAACCTTCCTGCGTGCGCACACCTACTGAAGGTATGGTTGTGAATACGAATAATGAACGTGCGTTGCATTCACAAAAATTGGTATTGGAATTATTACAATCCGATATGGCTGAGCGCGAATACACACTGAATAGTGAACTTGATCAGTGGTCGCAAAAATTAAATGTGGGATTACCTCGTTTTAATTGCCGTTCTCAACCCCAAGATGATATCTCTCACCCCGCCATTGCAGTAAATTTAGATGCATGCATTCAATGCACGCGTTGTGTGCGCGCTTGTCGAGAAGAACAAAATAATGATGTTATTGGCTATGCATGGCGCGGCTCACATTCTCAAATCGTTTTTGATTTAGATGACCCGATGGGTGACAGCTCTTGTGTTGGATGTGGCGAATGTGTTCAAGCATGTCCAACTGGTGCTTTAATGCCTAGCAATGAAGTAGGATTACAAAAACCCGATCGTATGGTTAATTCAACTTGTCCATACTGTGGTGTGGGTTGTTTACTTACCTTCAATATTAAAGATGAAAAAATTATTTATATTGAAGGACGCAATGGACCCGCAAATAAAAGTCGTCTATGTGTAAAAGGTCGCTATGGGTTTGACTATATTCATAACGATGGTCGACTTACTAAACCACTAATTCGAAAACAAAACACCCCTAAAACTACTAATTTAGAGAATCTAAAACAAGAAAACATCTATGATTATTTCCGTGAAGCAACTTGGGATGAAGCACTAGATTTTGCCAGCAGTGGTTTAGTGAAAATTCGTGATGAATTCGGCCCTAATGCATTAGCTGGTTTTGGTTCTGCAAAAGGTTCTAATGAGGAAGCGTATTTATTTCAAAAACTGGTGCGTACAGGTTTTAGAACAAATAATGTAGATCATTGCACACGTTTATGTCATGCCTCATCTGTGGCCGCCTTATTAGAGGGTATTGGTTCTGGTGCAGTTTCTAATCCAGTCGAAGATGTCACTGAAGCCGAAGTAATCTTGGTTATTGGCTCCAATGCTACTGAAAATCATCCAGTCGCAGCTACATTTATAAAAAATGCTGCGCGTAATGGCAAAACACTGATCGTTATAGATCCAAGACGAACTGAATTGGCGCGTCATGCAAAATATTATTTGCAATTTAAACCTGATACAGATGTAGCAATGTTGAATGCAATAATGCATTCCATCATCAAACAAGATTTAATCGATAAAGATTTTATAAAAACTCGTACCGAAGGTTTCATCGAATTAGAAAAGCATTTGCAAAACTACTCTCCAGAACAAATGGAAAAAATTTGTGGCATACCTGCTGAAACATTGCATGAAGTTGCAAGAGTGTATGCAAGCTCCAAAGCCTCCATCATTTTTTGGGGTATGGGCATTTCCCAACATATTCATGGTACCGACAACTCACGTTGTTTAATTGCTCTATCCATGATGACGGGTCAAATCGGTCGTCCGGGGACTGGCTTACACCCTCTTCGAGGACAAAATAATGTCCAAGGGGCATCGGACGTAGGTTTAATACCTATGGTCTTCCCAGATTATCAACGTGTCGACAATCCAGATGCGCATGCGCGTTTTGAAAATCTCTGGAATACATCATTAGACGACAAACCAGGTTTAACTGTAGTTGAAATAATGGATGCAATTACGAACGGCAACTTACATGGTATGTATATTATGGGTGAAAACCCTGCGATGTCTGATCCTAATTTAAACCATGCTCGCAAGGCCTTAGCTTCACTCAAACATTTAGTTGTACAAGAAATATTTATGACGGAAACCGCGTGGTTTGCAGATGTGCTTTTACCAGCATCTGCCTTTCCAGAAAAAACGGGCACCTTTACCAATACAGATCGTCGTGTTCAATTGGGTAGACAAGCCATTCTCCCGCCAGGTGAAGCCAAACAAGATTTGTGGATCATTCAGGAAATGGCCAAACGTATGGGCTTAACGGATTGGAAATATAACCATCCTTCTGATGTGTATAAAGAAATGCAGCAAGGAATGGATAGCATCAAAGGCTTATCCTGGAATCGTCTGGAACAAAAAGATTCTGTCACCTATCCTTGTGAAAAAGAAGGTGACCCGGGACAAAGTATCATCTTCACAGAAGATTTTCCGACTGAAAATGGCTTAGGCAAATTTGTACCAGCTGAATTTACTAATGCAGATGAATTGCCAAATGATGAATACCCTTATGTACTTATAACAGGCAGGCAACTTGAACACTGGCATACGGGCGCCATGACAAGACGCGCGACTATGCTCGATGCTATTGAACCTGTCCCTGTGGCTAGTTTGAATCCAAATGATTTACAAAATATTGGCGCTCAAGCCGGCGATAATATACGGCTAACTTCGCGCCGAGGCAGTGTCGTATGTTTTGCACGTAAAGACGACGGACTTGGTGAAGGTCAGGTATTCATGCCATTTTGCTACCATGAAGCCGCCGCTAACTTATTAACCACTGAAGCTATAGATCCGATTGGAAAAATACCAGAATTCAAGTTTTGCGCGTTGCAAGTGCAGCGTATCCAGCAACATTAGTGGTAAATCATTACCAAAAATATTCAATTTGTATATCTTAAATCGCCTTGTTAACACATACAATTAGCAGTTAATCCGTGGATCAAGAGGCCAGGTATAATCGCCACTATATATAGTAACTTGGATTGCCGATCTAGTTTCGTGCTTCTTAGTTTCTATCTTATGAATTAAGCAACCTGTATATTTACATAATAAGCACAATAGTCACTTACATTAAAAATAAAATTATCCTTGCGGGTTCAGTTAATTAGTATCATCCAGTCACATCTACTTTAGATGTTATGAACTCTTGTACGGAGCCGTTTAACTAGTCTACATTTAGATCATTACTCGCAAGCAATTGGTCTAGTTATTTTAGTCTTAGCGGACATTATCTTTGCATTCTGCAAACGTTTGACAAATGGAGCACATTTAGGAAGTACTTGATAGGATGCTTCGGCCTTAGTAATTTTATTTTTAGCAGCATACTGATTAACTAGTTCAATATACATTTCGCAGATTGCAATTTCATTTTCGTAGTTTTTGTCTTTTCTATAAAGTATTGCAACTTGTTCAAAATATTTTGGTGAAGGCATAATTCCTGATTCCTCAGATGCTTGAATATCTTCTCGACAGCGCCTTACCGTTTCATTTAAATCAAGATTATTGCTCTGACCCAACTCAGTTGTTTGATTTCCATTGACATTGTGTACACCACTAGAAGCCTTTTCAATTATTTGACTAATTGACATGCCAGAGCCATTAACTATCTTTTCGAGGATGGTATTTAGTTTGCCCATTGCTATTGTCGAATACCTATTTTACGATCGGGCAATTCTTATCCAGATAACCCTACACGCGACAATTTTCCCGATAGATGGTTACGCAATTGTGATGAATATCAATTTATCAAAGTGAAAAAGATGAATGGGTCAGTTAAGTCAATCACCTGACAATACTAGAATGGAGATAAGCGTCAAGTTCATACAACAACGTTTTGATGAAACAACTGCTGTTAGCCAAAAGTGGCTATTTTATGATAATAAAAATCTCAGTGATTCTCTAATCAAATAATGTATTGAACATTCATGAAATTGTATTAAAACAAAGCGCGACATGCGCATAAAGAAGATATGCGTTTAAAGTAAAGATGGTGGCATTACGGAAACAACCACATATCAGGAGATTGTTGGTATAAATTTGTAACCAATCAAAGTGACTCTATTATTTGACACACTAGCACTAGTATTGCTAAATCTATTTGTACATTTAGCACAATCAAATTCAGCTATTATTGATGGATCGTTTGAGTTGAGAAGGATATGCGCTTCGTTTCTTACCTGCGATGCCCACTCCTGTGTGCAGGTTGTCGGACAACTTCCTCTCTGTGCTCGACCTGCTCTTCTTGTTGTTCCCGGTGTATTTCTCTGCGTTTCTCGTATTCATCATAATATTCATCGGCTTCGCGCTCCAGGATTGCCTCAGACTGCACGCTGTCGGCAGCTGTCTTTGCCGCCCCGGTTGAGGATGCTGGCGAAGACGGTTCTACGGACTCAACCGGAGCAACATCCACTACATGGGCTTGACGTCAATCTCCTGCGCACCAGAGCTTGGTTTATCGCTGAATTCAACCACACCCTTTTTATCAACGCTTTCATAGACTTCCTCTGCATCTGCAGTGAAACTGATAGTGATGACTACTGCAAAGATCAAAATTTGATGGTTGAGATTCATGTCTATTCTTCTAGATTGAATTAAACTAAACTTAAGTCTAGTTCGCTATGAAATTTTATCATTGGAATGTCCGCTTTAGGTTGCCACCCAAAGCGGACATTCAAGATACATTTAAATTACATCTAAAAGTCGCTAATGCTACATAGCAGATCCCTGCCTATAAAAAATATTTTTGCTAGCTCGTATGATTAAATTACCCTGACTTATTAAATGGTATTTTGTAGTTTTAGAAACTATCTCAAAGCACCACGTTACCTCAAAAATTTCACTAATTTTATAATTGTTTAGATTCAACATCCTACGAACCTTAGGCTATTTTCTATATCATCAGGTATTGAGAATAATATTTGAAGTGAAATTAGATGAAGTCCGTACTTCCAATCTATGACAACAGGGCTCTTAAAGCTTGGGCAAATGCTTGTGAGCTGCAAAATAGCCATGAAGAAATCACACGCGCATTGCGCAGCGGGACTAAGTACATCTTACTTACAGGCAAGAGTCATAATGGCAAGAGTAGTCTATTACATACTATAACTAAGGAAATACCAGCTAACCAACGTATAATATTTATTAAAGGAAAAGAGTTATCGTTCTCTAATAATTTAATTAAGTCAGATACATATTCAGGCTTGAGTGAAGATGAAAATAAATATGTTTATGATTTTAACTCATTTGTGGAATTCATCGTTGAGTCTATCAAGATAAATGAAAAACTAGTAATCGTAATAGACGATGCAGATCACTTGCCCATTGAAAGACTTAAAATATTTTTCAAGATTAATACAAATGTCATATCAAAAAATTATGCTGTACAGTTCTTGATGACAGGACTACCGAAGCTTGAAAAAATACTACGAGCAATTGACTGCATTACAACAGGAGATTTTATCCATTCTTCAATTGATGCGCTGAGCAGTGAAACAACTCATTCCATTACGGCGACCAAAAAACATAGAATTGAATCAAACATAAACAAAGTTGAATTAGACCAAAATTTACTTGAGATATTTACTAAAATTGTAAATACAGGTTTACAAGTTATCGTTGTATTACTAGAGCGATCCTCAGCGCTCACCAAAAAGTATGTATTGTCTAAGATTTCAAAAAATACTGTATTTAATGCAATCGATTCCGTACAGCAGTATTTAAAACATTCCTATAAAAAACTAATAGAAACTAATCTCTATTCGCAACAGCTCACCAAAAACGTAAATCATGTGAGCATAATCATTAAATCAAGTATCAAGAAATTAATTAATGATAGTGGATTAACCTCTAGAATATATATTAAAAAAGTTACTAATTTCCCAAAATATATTTCAAAAATCTATAATACAAAATTTAATTTGCCGTCGATATTTTCACCAAAAGCTGAACTCGAACTCGAAGATGAAATCGAGTCAACCCTAAAGAAATATAATACTGAAAAAAACTTGCCGGGTTGGGATTTTAATACAGCGGTTATTTTATTTGTAATTTCTTTAGCATTAATTATATCTTATCGTCTGCAACCTAGTAATCTTGAACATGAAAGCAGTACAGAAGCACTACTTGCTAAGAACGATATGAGCAATTCTTTCACAGACAATTCAACATTAGTTAACCAAAACAAAAATATAGCACTGAAAGAAAAAACTAATAACTCAGCTACAATACAAGACAACACTGAAGAAAATATAATAACTAACTCATCTGCTACAAAAGAAAAATCAGCAAATGGCGTTGTTAATACAGTTACACACAATTCATCAAGCTCTCCTAATCAAGAGTTGGAAATAAATAATTTACTGGCGATTGCCGCGCAACAGTATGAAGCTAAAAAGCTAACTACACCAGCTGGAGACAATGCCTATGAGACATATCAATATATATTATTCGTTAACCCAACACACGAAGCAGCTCTACAAGGACTAAAAAAAGTACATAATAGATATGTCAGTTGGGCGAATTACGATCTGCAAAATAATAATGGCGCTAAAGCAAGATACTTCTTCAACAAAGCATTAAATATTGAGCCTGATAACCAAGCAACCCTGCGTGCACTAGAGGATCTCAAGGAAGCAGAAGATAGTCTAGCTGACGGAACAAATCCTTTATTACTAACCGCAAATCAATCTCGTGAAATTCAAGTAAATCTGAATAAAGCCAATGTAATAATGCAGAAAATTGATACAGGCATAGTGTCAAATGAACGTGATTTTAGAATCTATCAAGATGCGCAGTTAACTTACCAGAATATATTAATGGAGTACCCTAAAACTGCAGCAGCAAAAACAGGCTTAATAAAAATTAAAAATTATTATCTTGATTGGGCAGAGCTAGAGTTTCAAAATCAAAACTACAACACAGCTTTATTCTTATATGAACAAGCTTTTTCTATTCAGCCTAATAATACTGATATTAAGCGGCGTATAGAAAAAATAAGAATGGTTACTTACAAGGGTGGTTAATTTCTGCCATCCGAATGTCTGCTTTCGGCCAAAAGCGGTCACTGAGGATTTATCATGTTACTATTTAAATATCTCTCTATAAAAGCCTGAATAAAATGCTCTTCGAGTAATCCTATTAATATTTTCAAGGTAGGCTAGATTATTGAAAACACTAAAATATCTTTTTGAAAAAAATGCAGCGTGGGCAAGTGAGCTAAAAGAAAAAAACCCTAATTTTTTCCATAATCTAGCCAAACAGCAAGCCCCCCAGTATCTATGGATCGGTTGTTCGGATAGCCGAGTTCCAGCAAATCAAATTGTTGACTTACAACCTGGCGAAGTCTTTGTGCATCGTAATGTTGCAAATGTTGTAGTTCATACAGACTTAAACTGTTTATCAGTAATACAATTTGCAGTAGAAGTGTTGCAAGTAAAACACATAATCGTATGTGGTCATTATGGATGTGGTGGGATAAAAGCAGCAATGGAAGATCAAGACCATGGGCTTATAGATAATTGGTTACGCCATATAAGAGATGTTGGACGATTTCATGCTGAAGAACTTGATGAAATACCTCAAAATGAAAAGTTTAATCGACTATGTGAACTAAATGTGATTGAACAAGTTAAAAATGTTAGCAATACAACAACTGTGAAAAAAATATGGAAAAATAACAAAGAGCTATCTGTGCATGGATGGATTTACAATATTGAGAATGGAATATTAAAAGATTTAGACGTTTGCGTATCATCACTTGATGAATTAAATGAATCTAACACATATCTATAGCAAGCACATTTGGGCGTGACTTAATTTGGAAATTGATTTGGATGTCCGCTTTGGGTCGTTAGCGGTCATTCAACAATATTATTCAAGAAATTCCGACCTATGTCTCCTTTCGGCTAAAAGCGGACACACCTAAGTTTCAATACTTTATTGGTTCATCCGAATATCTGAATAAATTACTCACTCGTAGCTTATTCAAGTGATATCGGCAAGAGCAATACTTAAACTAAATCTTCCTGCACACTAGATAAGTATTCTTGAAACAAGAATATTACTTCACTAAAAAACATTGAATTAATTAATATCAAGAGGTATCAAATGAGTGGTGTTTTTAAAATCTCTATTATTTATCTATCCTCTATAGCGCTAGTGTTAAGTCAGACTATGCCTGTATATGCAGGACTCATTGGGACTGAGCAATTTATGGCTCAACAACTAGCTGATCAAGATCGAGACATTCTTCGTAATATGATTAAACGAGACGAAGCACAAAAGCTTCTCGAAAATTATGGTGTTACTAATGAACAAGCACAAGAACGTATCAATGCAATGACAAATGAAGAAGTTAGAAGATTTGCGCAGCAGTTAGAAGAACTTCCCGCCGCTGGAGGTGTAGGTCTTGCTGCTGCACTATTAATTCTTATCTTATTATTTATTGCTTTAGAATTATCAGGTAAAACTGATGTTTTTAATGGAATTTAATAACAAAAAATAGAGATCGCGAATGTCCGTTTTGGGATATAAGCAGAGGTTCAAGATTTACAGAGTTGGTAGTAATTACTTGGATAGAGCACAGATTTTTACTACTAAGTAACTTATAAGTCTTGATACACCATCTGCATTTTATTGCTATATAATTTCGTTATTCAATTTTAACAACTCTAATATAATGTCCGCCATACTCCATCATCATGAAGGCATGCATCACTTTCATAAGATGATATTCGACCATTTCCAAGTTTGGCTTGCGTGGTAAATAATCGACAGTCTAGCCCACCGCTTTGATAGAAATTTATAGGTGTTACTTGATAATTAATATTGGTGTTTGGATTATGCCACGCTACAGATTGTCCGTTCTCAGCGAATTCCAATGCTTGCCCTGCACAATGTCGATCACGCTTATCAATGACACGGCCAATTGTTTTACCAATAATAAGCCCAATTAAGGTGCCTGCAACCGCGCCAATTGCTTGATCTTTTTTATCCACGACTTTAGAACCAATGACCGCACCTGCGGCTGCACCTACAATAGTACCTATTTTTTCGTAATTGCAGCGTCCCTTAAAAATGCCAATTTCGTCTGCCTGCTGATGGTCATAATACTCATGTCCTCGACCATGTTTGTGCTTGTATTTGTGTTTATGCTTATTTCGATACCCATGAGCCGGCGCCCAGGGTGGAGGTTGGCTGTAAACAGAAGTACTAATAAATATGACGACAAGACTCGCTAAAATACTTACAAGTACTATTCGTTTAAACCGATTTGCAGCATTGCATGACATTTGGATCTCCTGACAATTGAGTCACCATATCGCGAATTATTATCTACTCTCTAAATTTGAAATATTATTAGAAGTCTAGATACCCCAGGAAATCTGATAGGACGTAACTGCACAAATGACAAGCAACCCTGTAACCTAATTTATTGGCTTAATTAGATGCCTTTAAAGATATCTGTTTTCCCTGACAAATCCAAAGCAATTAAAAGCAAAACAATAATTAATACAGCGGCGACTACGCCCACATTTCCCGCCTTGGGCAGCTCTTCAAATCTTTGAGTAAGTATTCTTACTTCTTCTGCCGTCATCGCATCGATACGCTTATGTGTTTGTTCAGTAGAAACACCGTGTTTTTATAAAAGGTTTCGTGCTTCATCTCGCTCAACTAAATTACGCAGTGTCACTCGATCTTGATCGACGAGTTGTTGAGCCATAAATTGCTCAGTCCCAATCAATCCTGCATAGACAGGCATAGTTTGACTGAAGACTAGCAATAAAGCACAGATATAAACAAATGTTGTTTTATATATGCTACGCATAGCAGACATCTTTGTTTATTACTTCTAAATTAGACAATTAGGATATAGTTACGGGAAAAGTTAATTTTCATCAGATTCCCAAAACTTCCACCACTTTCTGCTATGTTCCTCCCGTGATGCTTGACCCTGTTCTGAGCCTTTTCCTATCTCCTTTCGCTCTTGTTCAGCTTTCTTTTCGCGCTGTTTTTCTAAACCGTTGTGATCATCTTTATCATCATCAACGTGCCGATCATGCTCTCGATCCATCTTTTTATCTTTATGACGATCTCCATCATGATCTCGGTCATCATCATCTTTTTCATAGTCATGATCACGATCTTTTTCATGTTTGTTATCTTTATTTGTTTTGCGCTCATCTTTAGCAGCCTTTTTCATTTCTTTATGCTGCTGTTTATCCATATTCTTGCCTTTATGCTGATCTGCCGAAACACTATTAAATATAAAGGTAGATGTCAGCACTAAGATAAACAAAGCTAATAATTTATTCATACATTACTCCACAATTAAGATCATCGATTCATAATTAAGTAAGAACCATATATTAACCTTTAGTTTCGCGAATTCCTTCTGTTTGTTTACTACAATACAAAAAAGAATGTTACAACTTGTAAAACGTATATATCAAAGGATATTCATTAACCCAATTGATTATGACACTCAGTCTTTCAGCTTTTATGCATTTGTATCTACACACATTGGTTGTAATTCTTGGATATACGGCGCATTAAGTACCCTATATCCGGAAAAAGTATCCGCTCAAACTACTCTTTAAGCGTTAAAGAGAAAAATGTGAATACAGTCACATTAATACTTTGAACACACCCTGTTGTGGTACAAATACTTGAAAAATAGCTATCACAATTCTCACATGCAAGGAGGCTTAAGTGAGTGAAAAGGAGAGAGCATTCCGTGTGGAGCTTTGCGGAATACAAGAAAAAGACCGTAATGTCCTCAAACGAATTTTAGCGATTACCGAAGGTCGTACCCGCACCTATTCCTTAGTTAATACAGCAGCGGACGAACACGCTGACATTCTTATTGTCAACGCAGA
>CAJHZF010000249.1_pt1 | contig 17170 bp, 21 predicted proteins | sample 9198891 | NCBI WGS metagenome assembly CAJHZF01 (sample SAMEA7708349, study PRJEB35096) | sediment metagenome | biome: marine neritic benthic zone biome [ENVO:01000025]; feature: sediment [ENVO:00002007]; material: shallow marine sediment [ENVO:03000034] sea grass bed [ENVO_01000059] ...
ACGCTGTAAAGATCGTAATGCAATCGCGAGCGGTAAAGCACGACATGCAGCTGATATCGTAACGAGATAATCCACTTCATCAGGATATTGTAACGCATAAGCTAATGATGACATCCCACCCATAGATGCTCCCACCACTGCGCAAAGATGATCAATACCAAGTTCTTGCATCGCATGATGCCCCGCTTTAGCGATATCTTCGATGGTGAGCTCAGGATAATCAGCACAATATTGCTTACCCGTTTTTGGATTGATGGAAGTTGGACTTGTTGAGCCAAAACAACTTCCCAGTGAATTTACACAAACAACATAGAATCGATTAGTATCAATAGGCTTGCCTGGACCAATCATATATTCCCACCAACCTGGAGATGGATCTTCAGATGATGAACATGCATGTGCGGAAGGTGAAAGACCGGTAAATACTAAGATTGCATTATCATGTGTTTCGGAGAGTGTTCCCCAAGACTCATAGGCAACCACAACTTTAGGCAATGAGCCGCCCCGGCGCATAATAAAATCCGAAGTGCCATAATCACCCCGTAACTCTACAAAACGAGTTGCTGGAGGGACTCGATTCGGTATCGGATGAATTTCTTTTGCTACCGTACTCACGCTAATTCTCAATTTTTAATCAATAACACAATGTAATTTCATATAATTACTCATATATTTCGAACGATAATGTACCGCTTTCTATATATCGATAAAACAACAAAAAATAGATTCTACTTACAAATATCTCCAGTTAGATAGGCTTTCGAGGACGTAGGGTCTGTATTACTGATAAAATTAACAATCCAACAAATAAAATTAAAGTTTGCTCTGGAATAGTTAGCCCTGCAAACGTCCAACTTACATCTGCACATGAACCAGACCCGGTAAGGGTCTTTTTAATTACATCTAAAATTGGCAATGTTTCGAGCATAAAATTTAAATCCGGCCCACACTCAGGCACTTGGTCTTTGGGAAGGTTTTGCAACCATATGTGTCTGGATGCGAGGCCGATACCAGTTATGCAAAGAATGATAGAAATTAAACCGTAGAGTTTTGCAAATAATGATCCTGGGTTGTGCGTTAATGCAATTAGAAAAACCACTCCTAGCGTAACAAGAACTACTCTATCAAGTACACAAAGTGGACACGGTTCTAAAAAGAGGGTTCTTTCAAGATAAAAAATAGCAAATACTAATGATGCAGCACATACTACTAGTCCAAATAAATTTAGTGAGCGATAGCTAAACATTAAAGTATAATTAACATCAAAGGAATAATCAGCTTATCTATTCTGTTTCTTGATGCACAATTTCGGTATAACCTTCTGGTGGATCTTGTAATTGAAAAGTCTCTGCGGTTTTAATTTCTTCAATCTTACCGCCACGTTGAATTTGATTGTATTCAAACCAATCTTTTTTCACAGAATAAACTTTATATACTGTTTTTAAATCATTATCATAAATCTCATAGTATGCACCATTTTCATAGCCCCACCTGCCAGAGTCTGATGTTATTTCATATTTTTTGTTGCCATCGTGAACGAGCAAATAACTTACTTTAAATGTTCCGTCTTTGTGACGAATTATTTTCCAAAATTCATTCCAACCTTGATCCTCCTCATCCTGGAATTCCCCTGAACCACGCCAAACACCCACAAGAGCATCTCGAGCTTTTTGATCATCTTCTTTAAATTCGGGGTTATTCGTGCAACAAACAACAGCTAAAATTACAGAGAACAAAAAATACTTCATATATCTAATATATTTTTATTAAATGACTACAACAATTATCATTTTTATAACATTTTTTCATATTAGTGACATAATTTTAAAAAAATAAACTCTATTAGCCTATAAAATTTCTATTTTAAAAATAATTAATGGATATCACTTTTGATGATATTTAATTCTATATTTTAATTCATTTAATTTTTTATACCACTTTATAATTACTTCTAGTGAATAGGCTGCATTAGCGGGACTAGGATTAGGTGTAATAAATAGAATTGAATTCTTGATTTTAATTTCTTGCTGCCCCCAATCGAGTTTAGTTCCCATCTGTTCGGTGAATTTTAAATAATTCTTTGCAGCAACCTTACCATGAAACCAACAAATTTTTGGCTGATACCTTTCGATCTTTATTTTTAGTTTTGGAGCATATTCCTTGTAATCAGTAGCTCTTAAATACTTACCCATTGATGAATGTCGTTTTACAACATCAGTAAAACCAATTTTGTATTGTTTATAAATTTTTACTTGCGCATCTTTCGATGGAACTACATCTTCTGGAATCAAACCGCTCGCATTAAATGCACTCCAAAATCGATTTCTAGGATTGGCAAAATAAAAACCTTTTTCAACCGATATAGTGGATGGATTAAGACCAATAGACAAAATATCCAGACCATAATCGATGTAGTCTGGAAGAGTTTTCATATATATTTTCAGTTGCAGCTTAACTAAAAATTATAGATGCTACAATTTATATGGTTCTTGTTTTGCATCTTCCTCAGGCAATTTCAAAACTCTCTGATCTTTCGGTTTTGCCATCTCTGCCTGTAAATATTGCATCCTAGCCAATATCGTTGATGGTTTTTCAACTTGATTTCTAAAAAATCGCGTAAGCCATTTTGGGCCATCCGCAAGCGTTGGATTAAGTTGTAATGCTTTTTGATAATCTGCTATGGCGGCTTGGTAATTACCAATACGGTCATGCAAAATTCCTCGGTTTGCATAACTTGCTGCAAAGTCAGGTTCTAATTCAATCACTTCATTAAACGTAGCAAGCGCCTCTTCCTCACGCCCCAATTGCATTAATGATCTAGCTATACCTCTTTTTGCATCGAGTTGATATAAATTTTCTACCACGGCATTACGATATGAACGTAACGCATCTTCATAGAAGCCGTCTTCAAAATATTTATTAGCAGCAAAATAGTCGTTATCACCTGCTATTTTATCTCGTAATGCACCATCATAAATAGACCAAGAAATCCAAGCAATTGTTAATACCAGTGCAATTCTCGCGAAGAAATTGTATTGATTAGTTTCCATTAGGGACGCACCCCAATACTGATGATAAATAAAAAAGAAAATACTAAAACTACAGGAACTGAGATCACTCTTGCACGTTTTAATTGATTTTCTAGTTCTACACGTAAAAGTTCAGAATTTGATTTTTTCTGTAAACGCCTAACACTCATTACCCAGATTAATTTACTTACTGGATAAAATAATAATGCAGCTAATACAAATAGTGAGATGAGAAAATAACTATTCACCAACTTTCAGATAGGTCCTATTTCTAGAAAATATTTTTAAATAATTTCAAAAAAGCACTACTAACTTCTTAGCGCATCTTCTCTTACATCACCAATGTCTTCATATAAGACTTCAATTTCCTTTTTAGGAACTTTCGACATTTCCATTTTATATGCAAGAAACCACATCATGAATACACCAAGCACCCACCATAATAGCTGCCACGTCCAAATAGACGGCATCCCAAACATCCAAGTATTCGTATCATTAGGATTACCAAAAATAGTATTTCCAATAACTGCTCCTGGACCGATTCCAAAGAAAAACCATACCAGTGTAATAATCCATGCAATTGGTACTAAACTACGCTTTGTGGAAGATAACGAAGCATGTTCACGTAAAAAGTTATGAAACTTCATTTTATGTGACATATCGTGACTGGATTGTGTAAACGTCGAAACGATAATTGCAAAACCTAAATTAAAAAATATCCCCCACCCTGCCGAATGTATTGTTAATGGCCATCGACCCCATGGCATATACTGCGAACCAATACTTTCAGTAAGGGTAACTGCAACTAGTCCCGCAATCAGTCCGATCACTACACCGTGGCGAGTCAGCCATGGCCACCAACAAACAGCAATTAACGCTGGCCACATTTGAAAACCATACGCCACAGCAAGACCACCAAGCAGCACTAGAGCATCTTTACTGGTAGTTGCGACAATTAATGCTGCCACTACGATAACGGCAACAAATATACGACCCCATAGTTTTTGCTGAGAGTGCGAAGCATGAGGAATTAAATAACGTTTTAATACATCACGGGTAATCATCCCACCTGCAGTGGACATATAGGCTGCACCGGTGGATTGCATAGCGGCTAAGGCGCATACCGCTAGTAAACCTACAAACCAAGGTGCAGAATTACTTAATAAATGAATCAACTGCGGAACTAACATACCTTGTTTACCTGCAGACTCCATCAAGTCTTTTCCCTGCAAACCAGTTGCCATGACATTGTTAACAAGCTCGGGATGTGCTTCGAGGAATTTTAAATCTCCACCTAAAAAATGACCGCCTAAACCTTGAATAGCTGTGAATACCATCAATATCAATCCAATTCCAAATGCAGAGGCCCAAACTTGTTGTGGTGCAAAAGGCTTAGGATCGCTATTAGAAAAGGCCCACATAGAAAAGGCTGGTGCAGACTGAATGCCCATCAAGGCAAACATATACGTCAGGATCATTATCCCTGTCCATGCACCACCTACTGCAGAAGGCCCATCACTTACAAACTGGATAACACCGGGTATTGCGATATAGTGGCTGTAATCATCTGTAGTGCGTTTTTCATCTATGGAGGCTAATGCTCCGATGGCTTCATTGAGTCTTTCAAATCCGCCCACGTAGTTCAAAGCAATAATACCAATCGCAATAATTCCAAATGCAAGCAATATTGCTTGCAAAGTATCTACATAGGCGACCGCTCTCAAACCACCAGATGCAACGTAAATGAGAACTACTAATGAAAGTAGCCACATACCGACATTTACTCCAAGCAAACCATCGGTAAGAACATTAAATAAAAACCCAGATGCCCTTAGTTGCACCCCTAAATATGGAATTGAAAAAACTAAGGCCACAAGCACAACCAATAACCGAATCGCATCAGATTTAAAATAAGCAGACAGCATTTCGCCTGGCGTTACAAAACCAAAACGCTTACCTAATATCCACTGTCGTTTTAGAAATATAATTCCCGTAAATGGAATGGTAATAGCATAAAAAGAAGCATAAGCGTATTGAAAGCCATCTCTATATAACAAACCAGGATGACCCATGAATGTCCAACCAGAAAAAGACGTGGCTGTAGCTGCCAAAACAAAAACCCAAATTGAAATTTTGCGTCCTGCAATGAAGTAGTCACTGGCTGTTTTAGAGGATAATGCGCCTTTCACACCCCAGAAGATGCAATACGCCCAATACATAAATACAAAAACAAACAGCCAAATTATTTTAGTGTCCAATTAGACTTCACCCCTATAAGATTATTTATTGTTATGCAGTCACACATCCGATAACCTATATTTATTAATATTGTCCCATAACTAGATATCTATCTGGAGTATTTAAAGTCAAATATGCCACGTAGCACTACCAAATATTCAATTGAAGCCCTAGAACTAGGACCTATGGAAAATTTCATCTACTTACTTGTTGACGAGACGACAAAAACCGCAGCTGTAGTAGACCCTGCTTGGGATGTATCCTCAATAATTGGTCGCGCCAAACAACTTGGCGTCACAATTACAGATACCTTATTAACACACAGTCATCATGATCACATTAATGGATTAGAACAATTATTGAGTCATTATGATGCGCAAGTGCATTTATTGAAAAGCGAGGCAACATTTTGGGGGGCCGATCTAGTTAAACCCAGTCTGCATCATGGCGGGGATCATCTAAAACTTGGCAACACTGAAATTGAAATTTTGCACACACCAGGGCATACACCAGGTTCAGCTTGTTATCGTGTTGGTGATGATATCATTACTGGGGATACATTATTTGTGTTTGGATGTGGTCGTTGTGATTTACGTGGTGGCGATCCAGAACAAATGCACACTACCCTCAAACGATTTAGAGATGAACTTCCAGCCTCTATCGTAATACATCCTGGACATAACTATGCCGTGCAAAATACTTCAACACTTGGCGAAGAAATAGAAGGAAATCCTTTTATGCACTTTACAGAAGTTGACCAGTTTGTTCGCTATCGTATGAAAATACATGATCAAATTAGAAACTCTCCGTATTCAGCCGTCAAAAAAGAAGAGCTTGAATCACTAAGCAACCTCTGATTGAGCCAGAGGTTCCTGTGGTACACGGATGTGCCACCAATTTATAATTGCATGAACAATAGTAAATTTAAGAAAAAAGAAAATTACATTTTTTTTCATGCTCTGAGAAGTCCTGGATGGACTTATTCAGGGCTTCTCTAAATACCTAGAACATTTCCAACTGCAATGATGTATGAATTGTTGGGTGCATAAATTTAGAATGATCTAACTCATAAAAATTTCGATCAAGCCCAATCTTTTTTTATACTACTCGAAAACGTTCTTCAATCATTTTTGCATAAGCTCCGGATCCACGCATGCGTTCACCATATTTTGATTGATATAGCTCACCTTCATGCATCTCCATAAGGCGATTTAAGATATGTTAAGCTTTTAGGGGATAGTAACTTTCTAGCCAATCAGCAAATAACTCTTTCAACTCATTCGGCAAACGCAACATCACAAAATTTGCCCCAAGGGCACCATGTATTTTGCTCTCTTGAAGAATATTTTCTAATTCATGGTCTGTTAAAAACAGAATAATAGGCGCTATTAATTCGCTCACAGGAACTTCGACCTCAGATAGTGCGCGTATCGTTTTCAGCCTACGTCCAGGGCTTGTGGCTCGTGGTTCTAAATTTTGTGCTAATTTTTTATTCAACGTTGTAATAGTAATAGCAATATGTATTAATTTTTCCTTTGCCAATGTTTCAAACAAATCAAGATCACGCTCGATTAAGGATGATTTGGTGACCAAGCTTACTGGATGCTTATATTCCAAAAATAGTTTCAATAATTCACGAGTAATACCAAGGTGCTTCTCTATTGGCTGGTAGCAATCGGTAACATTGCCCAAGGAGATAGTTTTGACATTGTAGTTAGGCTTGGAGAATTCTTCTCTCAATAAATCTGTAGCATTGGATTTGAAAAATATTTTTGTTTCAAAATCTAAACCTGGAGATAAATCTAAAAACGAGTGAGTTGGTCTAGCAAAACAGTATACGCATCCATGCTCACATCCTCGATATGCATTCAAACTGTGTTCGAATGGAACATCTGGGGAATGATTGCTAGAGATAATTGATTTGGCTTGGGTTATAGAAAGCTCTGTTAAAACAATACCGGTTGCGTTTCGATTTATACCATTATTTAACTCTGTAACAACTCGCTCAAAACGATTGGGTGGGTTTTGGCTATAACCACGCCCACGTACCTTTAAATTTCTCGAGGGCATTCTATCTTCGAGTAATGACATAAAGTCACTTACCGCTCTACGATGCTTGTTTGCTTAATGATAGTAATATATCACTGATCTCATTGGCGGAACCGAGATAAGGAGCAACTTTAATTTGTATTTGTGGGTTGAGTTGTTGTGCTTTTTCTAACTCAGCAGGAATATCCGCAGATACATGCCGCCCTGCAGATAAGAAATATGGTAAAACAGTTATACTCTTTGCGCCTTGTGTTGCACATGCAGAGATTCCCTCTTGGATGGAGGGATTGGCCAACTCTAGAAACGCGCACTCTACGATTCTAAATTCTTGATTTGTTTTTTGAGCAAGATTAGTAGTCAAGCTTCTCACTTCATCGTTAGAGGCTTGTCTTCGGCTCCCATGAGCAATCAGTAATAATGCGTTCATAACTAAATGCTAGCACAGCAGAAATCACTGACGAATTAATAAATTAGAAAGTTTTTGGGATTGCACTATGCAAAAAAAACCCACGTCTTAATGGAATGACGTGGGTCAGCTTCAGAAGGAGAGAAACTACAGTGAATATTATAGAGACTACGAAAAATTGAGCTTTACAGCTTATCTGGGAAAATGAGCCTTTCGACCTAAGAACAAGCTTATCCTTCACCAAATTCCTGTTTTAGCAGTCCCTCTTCTCGCTGTAAGTCTTGGTCTGATTTTAAGTCCTCTTTTTTATAGGTCACCATAGCCGCACCTTTTTCATCGGTACGAATGACGATGCCCATCATCCTTGAAATACGCTTGACTGAGCCAATTTGAGTCACCAGAACGATTTCTACTTTCTTGCCTTTTTCTAGATCATGATTGAGGAGCTCTAGATATAAGCCCCCATCACTAATATTGCCACGATTGCCTCGCAATGTAGATTTGCCAGGGCGCTTGATGTACACCTCTCCTTCTAATTCAGCTCTAGCATTGCGAGGGAAAAAAGAGCTGCGTAACTTAGATTTTCGAAATATCCCTAACATAATTACCTAGCAGATTATGTTCTCAAAGCCATGCGAATCTAATCGTTGTCTCATTTTCATTAAGAAAATGAATAAGTTAATCTAACACCATAGTGAAGCAATGAATTTTCTGATAGCTTACACTGGATAATAAGTGATTATTTTCAGCCGAACGGCTTACAAAAATCACCGACACTACCTATCTTCTTTGCATTGCACTATCTCTAAATTCATGCCAATTCGGCCCAAGTGCTGAAAGTTTATCAGGCTCATTTTTGTATTTTTTGAGCATAAACTGGTAAGTGAAATAGGGAATCTTAAATGTAAAAACTGCCAAGATAATAAACATCGCCCCAATCAAAGTTGCCATATTGCCCTTTACTTCCACCCCCAACCACCAAAATACCAAGGCAAAGAGGCACACGATTGCGATTGTTACATAAGTCAATTTACGACTTAGCTGGTGAAATTCCTTTTGCATAACATGTGATAGACTACTTTGAATCATTTTTATAACTATATATATTTAAATAATTTTTTAATTAAAAAATATGTCGCAATAAGTGCTCCTCCAAGAGATCCATATAAATGCGCTTCGACAACTACTGGACCTCCAGCAGTAGATTCACTACCCGGTAGAGGGCCCATTAAATTTTCCCACACTAGCTTGGCGATGACTAAAATCAGTAACACTATATTCAGCACATGCTTACTGGCCACAAAATCCAAAATAAGTAATGTCATCAATATGCCGTGTAAAGCACCTGAAAGCCCTACGTACCAATAAATTGCAGGATTAAACATCCACAAACCCAACGTCACGGACAAGCTACTGAGCAGGAAAACCAAGAATAATTCACTTGATTTAAGAAGATTTGGAAACAATAAATAAATTACGGTCAAAGCCAGCGCATTCATAGCATAATGTCGCCAATTGAGATGTATTAAGTTTCCAGTAAGAAAGCGCCACCACTGGCCAGTCTCAATTTCTGGCTTGGCGTACTGCAACCAATCGACCCCAAACAGTAGACTCAGTTGTGCCAGCACACTAGATAACAGAATAGTTATAAAGAAAATATTATTTTTAAACAAAAGGTTATGAGTTATTGTTAAATTTAATTTTTAGAATGATGATGCGCAATTAAAACTAATTTTATGTATTGCAGTCGAGTTAAAATACAACCCATATATTAACTGCATAGTACTCTAAACAATGAGGTAACAAGTTGGATAGAAGGGTTTTCTTGCTTACTGTGGCTGGTTTTTCACTGTTTACCGCACTGCAATTGAGTTCCAGCCACAATAAAGTTGCAATTAAAGCTGATTCCAGCATCAAAAAATGGAATCGGTCTGACGAATATTGGCGTAAGACACTCACCCCCGCCCAATACGCAATTTTGCGCACAGGGGCGACAGAACCCCGTTACTCTAGTGAATATACCAAACTCGACGCTGAGGGAGTCTATCACTGCATTGGTTGCAAACTGGAATTGTTTACCTCGGCAATGAAATATGACAGTAAAACGGGCTGGCCAAGCTTTATGCAGCATATTACGGGCCACTTAGAGACATATACGGATTTTAGAAGTATCTTGCCAAGCCTCGCCTATCGATGTGCCCAATGTAGTGGGCATCATGGACATTTGATCATGGATGGCCCTTTACCGACTGGGCAACGCTGGTGTAATAATGGCCAGGCCCTGGAATTCAGACCAGCGTAACGCCCTCAAATGATGGCTCAAAAAAATGAATATACAAAAAGATAAACTTGATCTTGAGAATCTTGAGAGTGCAAAAATTCCATCGCTTGAACATGCCTACAGTGGATATACATATGAAGATAAACATCAGGCTCTCATAAAATTCACTCAACAAGCCAGTGTTCATTTTCCTGAAATTCTAGATTCCGATCGTGATAAAGCCGCAGCACAAATTCACATTGAAAACATAGAAAAGCAACTGAACCGTTCCAAACAAGATTCACGAGCGATTCTTAATGCACTCACTGCAGTAACAAATATAGCTGAAAAGAAGCAAGATGATTTACTCGCTTGTGCCCTACTCGATTATATTGACGAACTCGTAGAGATGCTTAGCACACGACAATAAAAAATATCAGAAATGAAATTTGAGGAGATTCAATCAAGTCTGAATGATTGAATTAACTCAATATTCGTGGCTAAAGTTGCACTAAATTAAAGCCGCTCATAAACGGTAGCGATGCCCTGCCCTAAGCCGATGCACATGGTGGCTAAACCTAATGTCGCATCTTTGTCTTCCATGATATGCAATAAGGTTGTGCTAATTCTTGCACCTGAACAACCGAGTGGGTGACCTAAAGCAATAGCGCCACCATTTAGATTTACTTTTTCATCCATATCATCTAACAAGCTTAAATCTTTTAATACAGGTAATGATTGCGCAGCAAAGGCCTCGTTAACTTCTACATATTCAATGTCATTGATCTCAAGACCTGCGCGTTTTAAAACTTTATTTGTAGCAGGCACTGGGCCGTAACCCATGATGGCAGGGTCTACTCCTGCCACGGCCATAGCCCTAACGTTCGCTTTTGGTTTTAAATTTAACGACTGCGCACGTTCAGCTGACATCACAATCATCGCTGCAGCACCATCTGAGATTGCAGATGAGGTGCCTGCAGTAACGGTACCGCCACTAGGTTTAAATACAGGTTTTAAAGCAGCAAGTTGTTCCAGTGAAGTGTCAGGTCGAATGACTTCATCAATTTCGCACAGTTGTTTAAAACCATTTTCATCATGGCCCTCGATAGGGATAATTTCGGAATTAAAACGCCCTTGCATGGTTGCTGCATGTGCACGTTGATGAGAACGAAGTCCAAATTTATCTTGATCTTCACGACTGATGCCGTGTTGCATCGATAATAATTCTGCAGTGAGGCCCATCATATTGGAAGCTTTGGCCGTGTATTTACTAGATGCCGGATTATGCTCCCAACCATGTGTCATGGGCACATGGCCCATGTGTTCGACTCCACCAATGACAAACACATCTCCACAATTTGCAAAAATTGCTTGTGTCGCTGAATGAATGGCTTGCATTGAAGAACCGCATAGTCGATTTACCGTTTGGCCGCCTGCCTCATGTGGAATTTTTGTCATTAGCGATATATAACGTGCAATATTCCAACCTTGTTCTAAGGTTTGATTAACGCAACCCCATATTACATCTTCGACTTCTGCAGGATCGACATTAGGATTGCGCTCAAATAATGCATTAATTAATGCAACAGATAACATCTCTGCACGCACAAAACGAAACATGCCATTATTTGACTTACCCATGGGGCTACGTACACAATCAATAATAACGGCATCTCGTGGGTTTAAACTCACAATTACATCCTTACTTAATTACGCAACTTGTGGATAAAAGGTTTCATTTTTACTCGCCATATTCTGTAGTGCATCCGTTGGTTTATAGATTGGGCTAATGTGTGAATAGTTATTCGCACGTATGCAAAATTCTTGCACGCCCATATCATCGATATAACGCAAAGCGCCACCTCGGAAACTTGGAAAGGCAATGCCCAATATTAAACCCATATCTGCATCAAGAGGATAGTCAACAATGCTATCCTCTACACAACGCACGGTCTCCATACACATGGATATCATCAATCTATCAATTATTTCTTCATCACTAATTTCTATTGAGCCAGACTGAATGCTTTGCAGTATTTGTATTGCATTTTCATCTGCAAGTTTTTTCAGCTTACCCTTTTTATCAAGCTCATATTTATAAAAACCCAGATAATTTTTTTGTCCATAACGCTCATGTACATACATAGCATCGGTTGCGCTCTTATACTCTTTGCTCATTCGATCAGGATATCCGACAGCCATGACTTCTGAAGCATGATGCGCAGTATCAATCCCCACCACATCTAACAAATAAGCGGGGCCCATGGGCCAGCCAAACTTTTCCATCACATTATCAATACGCTGTATATCTACGCCATCACGTACTAAGGCGTCAAACCCTGCGAAATAGGCAAACAGTACGCGATTGACTAAAAAGCCTGGGCAATCATTGACTACAATCGGTGTTTTTCCCATGGCTTTGGCATAGGCCACAGTAGTTGCAATTGCCACTTCGTTCGATTTCGCACCACGAATAACTTCTACCAGTGGCATACGATATACCGGATTAAAAAAATGCATGCCACAAAATAATTCTGGTCGCTGCAAGGCTTCAGCGAGCTCGCTAATCGATATGGTTGATGTGTTAGAGGTAATAATGCAGTCTTTTTTTACTTCTTGTTCTACTTCTGCAAGCACAGAAGATTTTATTTTTTTATTTTCAACGACTGCTTCAACGATTAAGTCAGCGTTAGAAAAATCGCCATAACTTAAAGTTGTATCGATTTTATTGAGTATATCTGTTACCTCTTCAGCTTTGATTTTTCCACGCATCACTTGCTTCATCAGTAAATTGCTGGACTCTTGCAGTCCGAGCTCTAGTGCTTCTGACTTAATATCTTTCATTATGATAGGAATCTCTTTACACGCCGATTGATATGCTATGCCCCCACCCATAATACCTGCACCTAAAACAGCTGCCCGTTTAACGGGATGTGCTTTCTTGGAGAGTATTTTGCTGACTTTTTTTATACGTTGATCGTTTAAGAACAAGCCAACCAAATTACGCGCTACATTCGTTTTCGCCATTTTCACAAAGCCATGAGCTTCTACCTTCATGGCTTCATCACGCGACATCTTTGCGTGGTGTTGCACAGTTTCTACCGCTGCGATTGGTGCGGGAAAATGTCGACCTGCTTTTGCTGCTACCACTGCTTTGGCAGATTCAAATGCCATAATACTTTCTAATTGGCTTAGCTGCAGTGGTTGGCGCTTTTCTTGTTTACGCTTTTGATAATCAAGTTTTCCATCTAAACATTGCTGAACAATATGTAGAGCAGCGGCTTGAAGTTGATCCATTTCAACCACAGAATCCACAGCATGTTGTTTAAGCGCATCGGCTGCATTTTTCTCGTCACCTGTACATATCCATTCCAATGCATTATCTGCTCCGATAAGTCGTGGTAGACGTACTGTACCGCCCCAACCTGGAAATAATCCAAGTTTAACTTCAGGCAAACCTATGCGTGCAGATGTGGACATGACTCGGTAGTCAGTAGCCAAAGCGAGCTCGCATCCACCCCCTAAGGCATAACCATTAATGGCAGTCACAGTAGGCATGGGTAGATCTTCAATACGACTAAACAAAGCCTGAGTGCTTTCGATCCATTGCAGTAATTCTTTTTCAGGTAAAGCGAAAAAGCCCAAAAACTCAGTTACATCTGCACCCACTATAAAGACGTTTTTGTTGCTCGATATGACTAATGCTTTAAAATCTTCATTTTCTTCAAGCGCACTAATTGCATCACTCAGCTCTTGTACAACGGCTTTACTCAGTTTATTGATACTTTCTCCCTCGAGATCGAAAGTCAGTTGTGCAATTGCCCCTTGAAGAGAACTAATTGAAATCGCTTTACCAGAAAAAAACATTGCTGATATGGAATGAAATGAATGTAGGTTTTCTTATTGCGGCCATTTTACTAACATAAGACATAAATGCATAACGGTTTTCTGTAAAGCAATCTATTACTAAGGGATAAAAATTATGGCAGAAATTACATTAGATCAAGCAAATACAATTATCGAAGCTGCTCACAAGGAAGGACAACATCGCAAGTTAGCGCCGCTAACAGTCGTAGTGTTAGACTCTGGAGGCCATTTAAAAGCACTATCCAGAGCAGATGGCGCAAGCTTAATGCGTCCACAAATTGCAATGGCTAAAGCATGGGGTGCAGTTGGTGTTGGTGTTTCATCTCGCAAACTTGGAGAAATGGGCGAAGAAAGGCCCATGTTCATGAACGCGTTAATCAATATATCCGATCAGCGACTGCTGCCCGTTCCGGGTGGAGTCTTAGTTAGAGACAAAAATAATAAAATTATCGGATCGGTAGGAATAACAGGTGATTTATCCGATCAAGACGAACACTGTGCCATAGTTGGCATAGAAGCTGTCGGATTAATTGCCGACGCAGGAAAATAAGAACACTACCTGTTTAATTAGATAGTGGTTTTATCCGTTTTCGTATTCTGAAATATCGTCGATATCTATATTATCGGTACGACGTTCTTGTTTTGTACGGCGATCCCTAGCAATCAAGTTACCTTTGCTATCTTTAATCGGAAACTCCTTGGCGATCTTATGTCTGCGATCAACACCCGTCCGTGGATCTTCCGTCGTGTGCATCGTATCGAAGTTCTGAATGAATTCTTTGATTGCACTATCAAATTCTTCAGCCATGTTTCAAAGTTCACTAAATTAGAGTTAAATATAATCTCACAATCTTCTTGTGGAATTTGAGCAATAGCCCAAAAATTGCATAATTCACAAAATAACACTATAAAATAGAGATAGTTACATTCAAAAATTTTTTATGAGTTATCTCTCAATTGATGTGCTATTTGAAAAAAGTCACCTAATAGTCCTATTAGGATAATCGACTAGCAAGCTTGGTCTTTTCATAATTTAATTAATGAATTAAATAAATACAAGCATTTCGCCTTTATTCAAGTAAACCAATTCTATTTAATAAAATCAGCTGACTGATATTTGGGAGAGAGCAATGATTAAGCCTCATGGATCGGACACTTTAATGCCTTTGTATATAGAAGATGAAACATTACGAAATAAATTTAAACAGGAGGCTGATAACCTACCTTCGATTCTTCTAAATTCTGCAGCTGCTTCAAATGCCGTGATGCTTGGCGCCGGCTATTTCACACCTTTGACAGGATTCATGAATACTGCAGACGCAATTTCTGTAGCGAACACTATGCATACCAGTAGTGGCCTATTTTGGCCAACTCCTGTAGTAAATCTTGTTCATGATGCGACTCTAATTGGACCTGCAGAACGTATTGCGCTAAGAGATCCTAATGTTGAGGGTAATCCTGTAATTGCAATCCAAGATATTGAAGCCATCGAAGAATTAAGTAACGATCAAATTTCTACAATAACTAAACAAGTCTATCGAACCACAGATGCCGATCATCCCGGTGTGGCAACTTTCATGTCGTTAGGGAATAAAGTCATATCTGGCCCAATAAAAGTTCTCAATTACAGCTATTTCAGAGATGAGTTCCCAGGGACATTTCGCACTGCGGTAGAAATTCGTGATGAAATTGCCGAGCGTGGCTGGCAATCTGTAGTTGGATTTCAAACGCGTAACCCCATGCATCGTGCCCATGAAGAGTTATGCAAAATGGCGCAAGCTGCTACTAATGCAGATGGCGTACTCATACACATGTTACTGGGTAAATTAAAACCAGGTGATATCCCTGCACCGGTGCGTGATGATGCAATTCGTAAAATGGTTGAGCTCTATTTCCCGCCTAATACGGTAATGATTACGGGCTATGGATTCGACATGCTTTATGCAGGACCACGTGAAGCAGTGTTACATGCCGTGTTTCGTCAAAATTGTGGCTGCACTCATTTTATTGTCGGTCGTGACCATGCTGGCGTGGGAGATTATTATGGCGCTTTTGATGCACAAACTATATTCGATGATGAAGTCCCCACTGACGCACTCGAAATAGAAATTTTTAAAGCTGATCACACCGCGTATTCAAAAAAATTAAATAAAGTTGTCATGATGCGTGATGTGCCTGACCATCACAAACAAGATTTCGTGCTTTTATCTGGAACCAAGGTACGTGCAATGCTTGCAGCGGGCGAAGAATTACCTAAGGAGTTTGCGCGGCCCGAAGTTGCAAAAATTCTAATGGACTATTATCAAAGCATATAGAAATGATTTTCTGAAGCCGGCTAAAGTAAATAATTTTCGTTTGCCTTAGTGCTTCAAAAAGTTAGATGCGCGTCTGGATCGAGGTCATCACACGATTTTCCATGCCCTCAAGTACTTCTTGATCTTCTGTGAGTATTACAAAACTACCCTGTTGTGCTCCAAATAGAGTTCCTTTAAAGCGTTTATCATCCAATTGAATTCGCTTGCCGACATTTTCCCAAGGGATGTATATAACAGTTATGGCTTTGCCTTGATCATCTAAAATAATATGCGGAGCAAATTTATCTCCAAAAGGGCAATTTGTAGCATGGCGAATATGGCCAATACCTTCATTGGCTTGAATTCCATGCGGTTTCAATAATGTGTTTAACAAAGCCAGTTGGATATTTTCATCTTTCTCTAAAATGTGAAGTTCATTGTATACATGAGCTAACACATCATGTTCTAAACCATGGGATTCTCCAAGCTTGTACATGCTTATCGATAAACCTATCGCAAGTACAATGCCTGCAGCTAGTGACATCCATGTAAAGTTATTGTACTTAGTGAAATTGGAGATCTGGCTTTGCCCCATGCGCTGTGCCAACAGAATGCGTGATTCAAGACCTTCAGGTGCTTCTACTTTTATGGCTGTAGAAAGCTCGTCATCAAAGAGTTTGATCTTTTGCAAATAATCTGCACAACTATTGCAGCTGCTGAGATGTTTCATAATCACCGGACTTCGACTTTTCGGATCAGTCGTTAACTCTCTTCGAACTTCTAAGCAAGTTGTATCCATACTACTCATCTAATCTATTGATTCTATATTTCAACGATTTGTTCACTGTCACTAGTACCATCATCATTCAAAATTGCACGTAATTTTTTCCGCGCACGAAACACACGTGTCATCACGGCACCAGATTTAATATCAAGAATTTCAGCAATTTCTTTACAGCTATAACCTCCTAACACTTGTAAAAGAAGGGGTTCTAAATACTCTTCTGGCAACTCTTTCAAACCATTA
>CAJHZF010000009.1_pt1 | contig 17064 bp, 15 predicted proteins | sample 9198891 | NCBI WGS metagenome assembly CAJHZF01 (sample SAMEA7708349, study PRJEB35096) | sediment metagenome | biome: marine neritic benthic zone biome [ENVO:01000025]; feature: sediment [ENVO:00002007]; material: shallow marine sediment [ENVO:03000034] sea grass bed [ENVO_01000059] ...
AGAAAGAGGTCATATAACATTAGCACATACTGATGCGGCAATTAGGACATGCCGTTGGCGTGCAGAGGTGAATAAACATCTTAGTATAAATTCAGAAGTAGTTTATCTGGATGATCTTGCAAAGTTATGCCCACACTTAAATTTAAGACAAGATGTCCGCTATCCAATTATGGGCGCGTTGTACCACCCGCCAGGGGCAATTGCTAGGCATGATGCAGTAGCTTGGGGCTACGCACGGCGAGCATCAGATCGAGGCGTTGAAATTCATACTCACACAACTGTAACTGGATTTAATATTGAGAATGGTAAAGTTATTGGTGTCAAGACTAATCATGGTGATATCCGGTGCGGCAAAGTTTTGCAAGCCGTTGCAGGAATGAGTTCTGAAGTCTCAAAACTCGCAGGATTCAAACTGCCTATTAAATCTATCCCTTTACAAGCATGTGTAACAGAGCCTGTAAAACCATTTTTAGATATCATTGTTGTATCAGGTTCGTTACATGTATATGTTTCACAATCTTCTCGGGGCGAATTAGTCATGGGTGCTTCTAGCGATCCTTATTCATTATATTCCACACGATCCACTTTAGAATTTAAAGAAGAATTGATGATGCATATGTTGGAACTATTTCCTTTCATAGGTAAATTAAAAATCCTGCGCCAATGGACAGGCATTACGGACATGACCCCTGATTTCAGTCCAATAATGGGCCTAACACCAGTACAAAACTACTATATAGATGCCGGTTGGGGTACTTGGGGTTTCAAAGCAACGCCCGTATGCGGAAAGCGAATGGCCGAAGTATTGGCCACAGATAAAATCCCAGATCTCATCAAGCCTTTTGAACTAGAGCGTTTCTACCGCTTTGACCAAGTGGGTGAACGTGGTGCAGCATCTGTAGGCCACTAATGTAGATCTTATATAATAGGCTTTATCCGTAATGAAATTAATGCCCTGCCCTATAAATGGCATCCGTAACATCTCCGAATTCATCTGTGGAGGTGAAGTTGAAACCATGCCTGATCCTGTGACTGGCAGCGATCGTGAATGGGCTGAATATTTATTTATGGAAAATAATACCAAGGGGGTAGTCCGTGAATGGTGGATGCATATTCCAACATCGTATTGGTTCATTGCCGAACGTAATACTGAAACAGATGAAATCATTAAAACTTTTCCAGCTTCTGTATTATTCAAGCAACGTGTAGAGTTTACGAAAGACTAATTATAAATCCGGTGATTTTATAATGCGTTTATCTGAACCAAAGGGTATGTATATAGATCGTAGCAAATCAGTATCATTTCAATTTGACGGTAAAATATATCAAGGCTTTCAAGGTGACACTATTGCAAGTGCACTAGCGGCCAATGGTGTGCGGCTATTATCTCGATCTTTTAAATATCATCGGCCACGCGGTATTTTTACTATGATTGGTCGTGACGCAAATTCTCTAGTACAAGTTGAAGATGAACCCAATGCTCGAGCGGATATTTATCCAATTCAAAATGGACTAGTGGCACAAGCACAAAATGTATTTGGCAACTTAGAAAATGACTGGGGAAGATTCATAGAACTGGTAGACCGCTTTCTTCCAGTAGGTTTTTATTACAAAGCATTTTATAAACCTAAAGGTGTCTGGAAATACTGGGATACTGTTATTCGTAACCTTGCAGGCTTAGGTCGAGTTAATGTTGACGCAAAACCCTACGCAAGCGATAAGGCCTATCGGTTTTACGATGTAGCTGTCATTGGTGGAGGACCCGCAGGTATGTGTGCGGCATTAGAAGCCTCGGCACAAGGTGCTGAAGTTATTTTGGTGGATGAAAATCCACTCTTAGGAGGATCCTTAAACTATGCAAGATTTAATGTTGATGCAAATAAAATAATCGCAATTCGTCAAGAACTTTTAGAAGCAATTACAAAACACCCTTCAATTTGTATTCATACAAATGCCATATGTACAGGGTGGTTCGCAGATAATTGGTTATCCATAATGTGTGAAAAACGCATGCTCAAACTGCGTGCACAAGTAGTGATTGCAGCCACAGGCTCCATGGAACAGCCAGTCGTATTTCGTAATAATGATTTACCTGGTGTGATGCTTGGATCTGCAGCACAGCGGCTAATACATTTCTACGGTGTCGCTCCAGGAAAAAGTGCAGTGGTTCTTACTGGGAATGATGATGGTTATGGAGTTACATTGGATTTAATTAACGCCGGTGTAAAAGTGAATGCAGTCATAGATATGCGTAGTTCGCCAATTAATTCTCCGCTAGCATCTGCAGTTGCTGATGCAAATATATGTGTTTTACATGGATATACAGTCTATGAAGCAACACCTGGGCCTGGAAAACGCAGTATTACACATGCATTAATACATCAAATATCTAATGTAGGGACTGTAGTAGAAAATTTTCAAAAAATTGAATGTGACTTAATTTGCATGTCTGCTGGTTATGTACCTGCAGCGCAATTACTTTGTCACTCTGGTGGTCAGTTAAAATATGATGATACAGATGCAACTTTAAAAATTGCACAACTTCCTGAAAATGTGTTCTCATTTGCTGCAGGCTCATTAAACTCTATATTTGAAATTGATGCCGTTCTTGCTGACGGTAAATATGCGGGTTGGATAGCAGCAAAAAGCGCAGGTTTCACTGACAACGAACCACCCAGCATACCATCCCATGTAGGTGCTAAAGGACAAAATTATCCTTGGCCTATTTTTCCCCATCCAAAAGGCAAAGACTTCATCGACTTTGATGAAGACTTACAAGTCAAAGACATAATCAATGCTGTTAAAGATGGCTACGAGGATTTAGAACTAGTTAAACGTTATTCAACGGTAGTGATGGGGCCTTCTCAAGGTAAACAATCAGCATTAAATAATATGTATGTTGTAACTAAAGAAACGAAATCTTCTATAAGCGACATAACGATAACTACACAGCGTCCACCCTATTCGCCTGAATATATACATCAACTTGCTGGAAAATCTTTACAACCCGTAAAGCATACAACCATGCATTATCGACACTTAGAACTTCGTGCGCAAATGATGCCAGCTGGTTTATGGCTACGCCCTGCTTACTATGGCGATCCAATAAATCAAAATACCAATATAGAAAAAGAAATCCTAGCAGTACGGAACAATGTTGGTTTAATCGATGTATCAACATTAGGTAAATTAGAAATACGTGGTACTGATGCAGCAGAATTCTTGAATCGCATGTATACCTTTGCATATACCAAACAACTAAACCTTCGCTCACGATATGTATTGATGACAGACTCAACAGGTGCCATTATCGATGACGGAGTTGCATGCCGTATGAGTAAACACCATTTTTATGTCACAGCCACTACTGGTGGTGTTGATGACGTCTATCGAAAAATGTTGCGTTGGAATGCAGAATGGCGTCTAAATATTGATATCACTAATGCCACCGCCGCCTATGCGGCGGTGAACTTAACCGGTCCCAATTCAAGAAAAGTATTAAAAGGTTTGACAGATGATGTCAACCTTAGTGCGGAACAATTTGCTTATATGGAAGTGCGGTGTGGTCATGTCGCAAATATTCCAGCAAGAATTCTGCGAGTTGGATTTGTTGGGGAATTGGGCTATGAAATACATGTGCCTGCTAGCCAAGGGGAAGCATTATGGGATGCAATCATGAAAGAAGGTAAAGAATTTGGCATTTGTCCATTTGGTGTTGAGGCACAACGAGTCTTAAGACTTGAAAAAGGACACATCATTGTTGGACAAGACACAGATGGCTTAACTATTCCGGAGGAAGCTAATATGGGGTGGGCAATTGCCAAGAAAAAAATCTTTTTTATGGGCAAAAAAGCCATCGATGTAATTAATGCGCGCCCGCTAAAACGAAAATTAGTTGGATTTACTTTACCTTTGGATTCTCCGCTTCCAGAAGAATGTAATTTAGTTGTTAAAGATAATGAAATAACTGGACGAGTTACATCAGTTTCATCTTCCCCAACTCTGAAAAAAATTATTGGTTTAGCTTTTGTATCACCTAGTAGCTCAGAAATTAGTCAAAGTTTCGAAATAAAACTTTCTGATTCTAAAATAATCAAGGCTATGGTAAGCCCTGTGCCATTTTATGATCCAGAGAATAAACGACAGGAAATGTAATTGTGAATGGCAATTTACATAATCCATATAATTATAAACGTCGTAGTTTTGTATATAGAAAACTTACGTCCTTAAAGGCAGAATGGAGAGAAATAAATGAATGCGCTGCATTATGGTCTATTAATAATGCTGAGACAGAAATTAAACATACAAAACATCTTGCATTATGTGATCTTAATGCATTAAATCGTATAGGACTTAAAGGAGCAGATACATTTAACTGGTTTGAGTCACATAACATCTCAATAATACCAGAAATTAATCACGCATATTATGATTCACGCGGATTTTTAATTGCAAGATTGGGATATCAAGAATTATTTCTTTTAGATTTATTATTAAATGATAATGAGATTACTTCTTTAGTTGAGAAAAAGTGGAGAGAACAATATATACAATCTAGCAATTCTTGTGGTTTTATATTGCCAAGACAGGATAGCCATGCTTGTTTTGCGGTCTGTGGCAAATATGCTTCTGACATGTTCTCAAAGTTGTGTTCAGTAGATCTGCGAACTCAAAATTTTGAAAATTTGTCTGTTATACAGACTATCTTGGCTTGCGTTAGCACAATTATAATCCGCAATGATTTATCTAATATATCTTTTTATTTTATTTTTGCAGAAAGTTCTGTTGCAGAATATCTATGGGATTGCATAATAGACGCAATGGATGAATTTAACGGCAAGTTAATTGGACTTTCAACAGTTCAATCATTAGTTGCGCAATAACGTTACATAAATATCTATTTCAATATAAACTGCATAACGTGAGAAATACAGTGTTATCGCCATTGTTTTTCTCCATAACGATCACCTGCAAGAAAATGTACTTTCACATGAAGTTATTTAATTGAACTTCTATCAATTATGTAATTAGCAATTATTAATTTTGAAATATGATCAGTAAAAATATGCGGTGAATTGATGGCAAATAACATTCGAATGAATTATTTGTTGTAGTTGGAGTGATTGTTTCACCAAATAATAAGCAAATGAAATGCTCAGAAATGTAAAACGGCAGAAAACCAACAATTGTTATTTTTGTTCGACCACATCAGCAATTGACCACTGATAATTTTAATTAAATGATAGTATATACAGGCCTATTAATCAGCAGATATAATCATTCTTTATATTTATAATTAACTAAATAAATATCATTATCTGCTTATATTCAAACTTATTTAACTAGAAAAATACAAGAACATGTTGTGTAAAACTTAACCAAATAGGCGGTTAAACATATGATATGAAAATTGAGTATCCACTTGTTTATTTCAATGAAGATCTACTGAATAAAAAAATAACGATATTTCCAGATGATTCAAATAAAAGAAATAATTGCTCACGCACAAGACTCTAAAATCTCCAGTCAGCTACACGACTTATCTCATCAAAATAAAGTCGAATATATTGTACTAGATCACGCCAATTTACTACGTCGACGTTTTCGCACCAAAACAGATAAAGGCACAGATTGTGCCATTTCCATTCCACGTGATATGAGGTTATCGAATGGGGCTGTTTTATTTTTGGAAGATAATCGCGCTATAGTTGTAAAAATGGCAGAAGATCAATGGTTATCACTGAAACCAAAAAATATTTCTGCCGCAATTGAACTTGGATACTTTGCTGGAAATATGCACTGGCGAGTTAAATTTGGAAAAGAGCGCATAGACATAGCGCTTGAAAGTCCAGAAGAAATTTACCTCGATCGTTTGAAAGATTTTTTTAATAAAAAAATAATAACACGATGCAACGATGACTGAACAAGAACAAATTCTTATTCTTTTACAACACGGCGATAGCTTTTTCCCTTCCGGCGCCGTGTCATTTTCTTGGGGTTTGGAAATGTTGAAAAATGACAATGTTATTAATTCTAAAAACGAACTAGAAGATTATTTAGAAAATCAACTCGTTGAAAGATGGGGCCCTTTTGATCGTGTTATTTTATTCCACACCTATGAATGCGCAGATAACATAGAAAATGTAATTTTTATCGATAATCTTATTGAATGTATGACTTTAACGACCGAACTAAGAGAAGGCTCTAAGCGCTTAGGAATTGCGCTACTCACCACATATAAAAAATTAAATAATGAAATAGCACAACGCTATCTAACAATCATGAATAACCAACAAGCTTATGGCCATCTTTCAGTCAGCCAAGGTTTGATTTGGAGATCAATAGGATTATCGAAAAGTTCTGTATTGATGTTATCTGCATACACATTATGTATTTCTGTCCTTGGTGCTGCGCTACGCTTAGGGATGGCTGGTCATATTGACTGCCAGAACAGTTTAACAAGAGTTCGTAGATTAATTACCGAGATCTCAACATGGCCTATTCCTAAAATTGAAGAGATTCATTCATTTACTCCTTTTACAGATATTGCATCAATGCGCCATGAGAATACTGAATCAAGACTATTTGCAAACTAAAAGAAGCGTCAAAAATACGGAGAAGACCTATGCTTTTAACACCAACAGAATTAGAACGTTTAACTATTTATACTGCTGCTGAGCTTGCAAGGAAAAGAAGAAAAAAAGGGCTGCAATTAAATTATCCTGAAGCAACCGCGATAATTGCAGATGAGATTTTAGAAGGGGCAAGAGAAGGTCGCACCGTGGCTGAACTAATAAGCTTTGGCTCGACACTATTAAGTACAGATGATGTCATGCCAGGTGTGAATGAGATGATGCATATGCTTCAAGTCGAGGCGACATTTCCCGATGGTACTAAGTTAGTGACCGTGCATGAACCTATCCGGTCAGGGAAGAGGAAATCAAAATCCAAAGATGATGTAACTCCAGGAGAAATTGTACCAGGCGGTGGTGATGTAAAAATTAATGCTGGTAAACGCTCAAAGAAACTCAAGGTATTGAATACTGGTGATCGACCTGTTCAAGTAGGCAGCCATTTCCATTTCTTTGAAGTCAATCCGGCTTTAGACTTTAAACGAAAAGATGCATTTGGCATGCACTTAGATATTCCAGCCGGAACAGCAGTGCGCTTTGAGCCAGGTGAAAGTAAAGAAATACAACTTGTTACATTTGGCGGTGCGGGTGAAGTACATGGTTTGAATAGTTTAACGAACGGATCTACCTCTAACGAGGTTAAAAAACAAGAAGCATTACATCAAGCAAAAATTCGTGGATTTAAAGGGGTATAAAAATGATCAAAATTTCAAGAAAGGAATATGCAGTTATGTATGGCCCCACCACAGGAGATGCAGTTCGCCTTGGTGATACTTCATTGTTGGCAGAAGTAGAGCATGACTACGCCGTACATGGGGATGAATGTCTACATGGTGGTGGTAAAACGCTACGTGATGGCTTGGGATTAACACCTGGTTATGATAGCGCTGCCGGGTCCTTAGACATGTTAATTTGTAACGCCCTTGTTATCGATCCTGTTTTAGGAATTGTAAAAGCAGATATTGGGATTAAAGAAGGGAAAATTGCCGGTGTGGGCAAAGCAGGTAATCCTGCAACTATGGATGGTGTTGATCCTGATCTTGTTTGCGCTGCGGCAACTACAGTACGAGATGCCGAAGGGCTCATAGCAACACCTGGTGGTATTGATGTGCATGTGCATTTCGATAGCGCACAACTATGTGAACATGCATTGAGCTCTGGTATTACAACAATGATTGGTGGATCACTTGGACCAATAACAGTGGGCATTGATTGTGGAGGTGCTTGGAATGTTGGGAAGATGTTGCAAGCATCCGAGCAATGGCCCATCAATTTTGGTTTTTTAGGCCGTGGTAACTCTTCTAAACCTAGATCTTTAATTGACCAAATGGCAGGAGGCTGTTTAGGGCTCAAGATCCATGAGGACTGGGGTGCTATGCCTGCAGTAATTGACACCTGCCTGGCCGTTGCAGACGATCTAGACTTTCAAGTCCAACTGCATACCGACACATTGAATGAAAGCGGGTTTGTTGAAAATACTATAGCTGCAATAAACGGCCGCACTATTCATATGTATCACACAGAAGGCGCTGGTGGTGGACATGCTCCCGATATCATTCGAGTCGCAGGTGAATATAATTGTCTACCCTCCTCTACTAATCCAACTAATCCATATACTGTTAATACATTTGATGAACATTTGGATATGACCATGGTGTGTCATCATTTAAATCCTGCTATTCCTGAAGATGTTGCATTTGCAGAAAGTCGTATTCGTGCACAGACCATCGCAGCGGAAGATGTGTTACACGATCTTGGCGCAATTTCTATGTTAGGTTCGGATAGTCAAGGCATGGGACGTATCAATGAAGTCATTTGTCGAACCTGGCAACTTGCAAGCAAGATGAAGGATCAACGTGGTCGACTATCTGAAGAAAATACAAAACGCGGAGATAATCAAAGAATAAAGCGTTACATCGCAAAATACACCATCAATGCTGCCCGCACCTTTGGAATTGATCAATATATCGGTTCCTTAGAAAAAGGAAAAATTGGTGATGTGGTGTTATGGAAGCCCGCTTTTTTTGGAATAAAACCAGAACTAATTGTAAAAGGTGGCTTTATTGTTTGGTCGGCTATGGGTGATAGCGCTGCATCATTAATGACCTGTGAACCGATAGCCATGCGGCCACAATGGGGTGCATTTGGTAATGCTAAACAACATCTCAGCGCTAATTTCGTTAACCAGTCAGCAGTGAATACCAATGTAGGAGAGAAATTACAACTTCAAAAAATTAACCTGCCTGCACAAGGGACTCGTAAATTAAATAAAGGCCACATGCTACATAATGATAGTTGTCCAAAAGTCACTGTTAACCCTGAGACATTTGATGTCTATGTTGATGGTGAAATCGCAACATGTGAACCAGCTAAAAAATTACCTTTGACACAACGCTACATGCTTCGATGAATGCGTCAGCACCTCAAAAAGGAACTGGCCCCGCACGAGTTGGTATTGGTGGGCCGGTGGGTTCAGGGAAAACAGCATTAATTGAGCAATTAATCCCATACTTTATCAACCGTGGAAATGAAATTGCGATCGTAACGAATGATTTAGTCACTCGAGAAGACGCCAAACGTCTACAACGATCTGGCTTGCTTGCACCAGAACGTATAGTTGCAGTTGAAGCTGGTGCATGTCCACACACCGTCATTCGAGAAGACCCAACCTTAAACATACAAGCTGCAGATCGTTTGGATAATGAGTTTGAAAACTTAGATATTATATTGATTGAAAGTGGCGGTGATAATCTCGCTTCTACTTTCTCTCTTGACCTTGTAGATTATTGGATGTTTGTAATAGATACCTCTGAAGGCGATGACATTCCGCGTAAAAGAGGACCGGGTATCGTACAATCTGATTTGCTAGTAATTAATAAAGTAGACTTAGCGCCTTATGTAGGTGCAGACATTAATTTAATGGTGAAAGAAGGTCGTGAAGTTAGGAATAATAAACCGATTGTGCTTACCAATTGCAAAACAGGTAAAGGAATAGAAGAAGTCGCAGATCATATAATCAATAACGTGCTATTTCACTAAAAGATAATTATAAAAAAGAAATGCATGTGCAGATTATCACTTGAATTTTCTAGGAACGGAGATGGAAAGACTTATCTTAAAAATCAGTATGCATCTTATCCTTTTCACATTTGCAGAACTCAATATATTGAGGATGATCCACCTGGAATGGCGAATATATATATACAATCTGCATCTGGTGGTATTTATGAAAATGAATCACTCACAACCAATATTATTGCAAATTCAAGATCATACAGTCATATAACTACACAAGCCTCAACCCTTGTACATGGCATGACAAATGGAGAAGCGCATCAAACAGTCAATATAAATGCTATTGAACATGCATATACAGAATATGTTTCGGACCCCTTAATACTATTTCCAGCATCTAAGCTCAGCTCAAAAATAAATATTTATGTCGATGAAACTAGCACTGCAATAATTGCAGATGCTTTTTTATTACACTTTCTTAATGGTGAAGAACATATATTTAATCAATTCAATAACTATTTAAATATCTATACAGATGGAAATGAACTTCTTGCTAAAGATATATACATAGTAAACCAACAAAACTTTTTATATTTAAAAAGTAAATATATCAGCATGGGCACCATTTCTATTATTAATCGATCAAACAATAAAAAGGATTTATTAAAAACATTACAAATAAGCATACAAACAAACAACGATATTTATGGAGGCGCTACGCTATTGCCTAATGAATGTGGAATCATGATAAAATTCCTAGCTAGCGATGGTGACACTTTAAAAAAAGCTATACTTAATTCTTGGATACAAATAAGAGAGTCCATCGTTGGAATAAAACCTAAGACTAGAAGAAAATAGATAACTAACTTTAATCACCGTATCCTTTATTATAAGACTTATATTGTGTGCCCGACATACGCTAGAATCCGATTACATAGCATCTGTCCTTGCACTCTTAATACAATCTAGTTCCTTATCTGCCACTGCAACACCAGGAGATGGATTTAAAATACAATTAGACAATTGTAGTAACAACATTTATATCGATTTGAATGAGCTGCACAATGGTTTTCAAATTCTATAATGATGTATCTTCACTGGGAATAAAAGTCGTATTTCTAGTTATTTTCGATATTGATAATACAACATATGACGTGGATTTAGAGAAATCCATTAGCATGTTTTATGAAAATTTTTATAGGACATGTTCATTAGAGGATTTAGAACAAGATAATAATATAATCGGATATAGACAATTACATAAAAATATTTGCCTAGCTGATAAGTCATTAATTGCATCACCAGAAAGTCTTATAAAAGTTTTACTTAAGCATAAAACTCTAAGGCCTATTAATTTTATTGTAGATATATATAACTATGTTGCAATTAAAAATAGGGTATCAATTGGTGCACATGATATAGAAAAAGTAAGTGGAAACGTAAGGCTTTGTATTGCGAATGGAGACGAATTGTTCGTTCCATTAGGAAAAAAATCACCTCAAGCAGTTAATGCAGGAGAATATTGCTATATAGATGATTCAAATGAAATTATATGTAGATTAGATTGTAGACAGTGCGATAAAACAAAAATAACTTCAGATACAAAAAATTGTTTATTCATAATACAAGGCCATAATAAAATTTCAGCAAAAACTCTTACTGCTACAGCCGAAGAAATACAAAATTTACTTAATCTATATACGACTGGCGAAAAACAAAATATATTGAAAGTAATTTAATTAAGGATTTTCTGGGTTTTCTCCTTCAATTATTTTTTTAAGGAATCTGTATTGCCAAAACGATCCATGTCTTTTTGGCAATGGTTGCTTTCAGTTATACTTTACCAAATATGCCAGATGATCCAAAGCGCTAAACCTATGATCCAGAGCAGAAACTCTGAACCGACAAAGGGATAAATAGGACCAATATCAGCGATGTCACCCGCCCAGTTTTCAAAACTGCCTGTGGACATTATCTTCTCCTAATAAAATTAAATTTTAACTTTGCGAAATCTAAATCATTACTTCTCAGCAAGTGATTCGCGTTCTGTATCAATAATGCCTTGTTTATCCTTTAATCGGTCAAAGTGCACGCCTACATCTAAACCTGCAAGCTCAATTGCTTTTGGAATTCGTAGAGACCCCAATGCATGTAATATCTTAGCTACTACCCAACCCGGTAGAAAACCAAGCAGTCCAAACATAATCAGCGCACCTATGAAATGCCCCACGGGATTAATGTTGGCGTAATCAACATTTGGAGAGGATGGGTAGCCCCATAAGACAAATCCAGCAATGACAACGCCAAAAAAGCCAGCGTATCCATGAACAGCCACTGCTCCTACAGCATCATCAATTTTGAATGTACGTTCTACCCAGTAATGCACTTTATACATAAATAGTACACCTAATGCTGCAATGATCATGGCTTGAATAGGATGATATAAATCGTTGCCCGCAGAGGCTGCAATGGTGCCGGCAAGACCAGCAGAATATGTCCAATACGCATCTCCTTTTGAAATGATATAGCCCATCAACAAACCGCCCGAAAGCGACATCAGAAAATTAACTGTGATAGCCGATAAGGTTGTTGGACCGAGGTAAATATTGGTAGCGGAATAAAATACACCATCACCATTTTGTACATCCCGCATAGGGATGTTGCATGTAACATAAAACCCCCAGAAACCCGTATATATAAGTAATAATCCGATGGTAACCAACCATGGATTGCGTGGATTAATATTTCGCGGTGTGCCATCGAGAGCAAATTTTCCAATGCGAGGCCCCAATACAAATAATATTCCTAACACAAATCCACCCACAATGGCATGGATTACACCTGATGCATAAGCATCGTAATATCCCAATAATTGCACCACCCAACCTTCAGCATGCCAACCCCAAGCGGCATCAATAATCCAAAATATAGAACCAATTAACACGGCTAGAATCCAGAATGCATTGGAACGAATGCGTTCAATTACTGCACCAGAAACGATGGAAGCGGCGGTCCAAGAAAATAAGAGGAAAGCAGCCCAAAACACTCCATTAATGCGTGCCCACCCATCGGGATCACCACTCCCCCCAATATGCGGCCCCATTAACTAACTCCATGCCTTAGCATGAAGCGCATCAACCAAGCCACCGATTATTCCTGGACCATTTGGAAATGCAAAATAGATCCACCAACCAAAAAAGAAAAAAAGTGATAGTTACCAGCGGAATAAGCATGGTGTTCTTCATTAAGGTGTGCATATGGTTTTTGTGTCTTGACACACCTACTTCGTACATACAAAAAAACCGACATGGATAAATAACATGATTACTACTGTTAGCCAGTAATAAAATTCTGTAAAGATGGTCCCTAAGCTACTAAGCTCATTTTCCATTTTTGACCCCCCAGTAGGCTGGGGTAGTTATTATTGTTGTTAAACGAAATCTTAAATGGTGAGAATGTTTACATCAAATGCATTCTTAATACTATTTAACCATGAATTTATTTAATTAAACACATAAATAGATTCATTGTTTAATCTATAATCAAGAAATAATCTAAATTTAACTATCAAGTATCTCCATTTAGAAACTGCTGTTTCATAGCTATTGAAATAAAGCTGGACCTTACCATTTTCAACACCAATATCTTTATCAGTACAAGTAAAATTCTGCCGATCATATATATCGCAGGCATAACTTAAAACACCTATTTCTTTCCCTGAAAATACTACCTTTTGTACTTCAGGAAATACTTTGTAATTTAATTTGATCGCGCTGAGTTGAGATGTTCTGCACTTTTTCTCATTCTCAAAAAGTGTGCTCTTTTTTTTGTAGTCCCATACCGAACTAGACTCATATTGTTCTTCACATATCAGCACATAAATCGTTCCATTATTTGTAAAATAATTCCATGGCTCCCAATATAATAGTGCTAATAAAACAAAAGCAACTATTAAGGCTGATGCACTTGTACGCATATCTCTATATTTAAAAGCCTCCGCCATGATCTTCAAAATCATAAACCAAAATTCTGCTTGCAAGAGGACGAAGCACGGTTTTGACAGCCGCTTTATGCTTTGGATGGACTAAATAGGCTTCAAGTGCTGCCTTGCTATCAAATACCATAAATAAAGCAACATCAAAACTATCATCCACTATCGGCCGTTCACTCGAAATAGATTCACCCACTCTAATTTCTTCGATTTCTGGAATTTCTTGAAGCGCTCGAGTGGTTTTTATGACTTCTGCTAAGTGATTAGAATTTTCAGGTTCGTTTAACCAGATTAAGACAATATGAACAATCATAGACTCATGTTGTTGTACATAATCTGTAGATACGCAACCAATCAGCACACAAATTAAAAAACCACTCAATTTAATTTGAACAAAATTAGTGAAATTCGTCACTATGAATAATTTCCTTTTCTTATTACGTGTTAGCACATTTTAAAAAGAACCATATTCTCTGCAAATATTTTTGCGCCTATTTTTTAGCTTTTATTCTGCCATAATTTATTTTTCTATAGTAGCTTACTATTTATATTAAAAATGACTTGTAGATAATAGTATACATCCAAAATAATTTGGATAATAAATACAGTTTAACACGGTGAATACATATTCATATTTTATAAAAATAGTTTTTAAAAACGAATGAGTAGCCTATAAGAAAGTGGAGTAATAAATTAAAAGACTTATAATAAATATATAGAAAATAATACGTCAATTAGAGTTTCATATAATTTATGACGAGAAAAGAACAATAACCACTACCCAAGTGTTTATGGGCTGAAATTTATAATATTGTTGCGCAGTGCCTAAATTTAGACAACAGTAGTTCAGAAAGCTTCTTCGCAATAGAACCTATATACTGGGTAATAGAGACGAAATTTCGTACTTGTAGTAACTATGCAGCCTGATTATTTCCTGTACTGCTTAATTCGATGGTAATTTTTACCATTTCTGCAACAGATTCTAGTAAATCTGGATCATCAATTTCGACATCAAACAAATTAGCAGCATCTAAAAATTTTTTTGTAACCATACTAATTAAATTCATAAAGTCTACAATATCTATACCAAATTCTTTTTCTGCAGTATCGGCCTCTTTAAGGTAGCCTCCTTCAGTATGATCACAACAAATACAATCTGCTAAAATTCCCGCAAAAGCAACACATTTGGCATGAAATTTATGTTCTTCTTTTATCTGGCTTGAATAATCACCATGACTAGTTAACACTAATACAGTTATTTTTTCTGGAATATCCCATTTATTTAATAACCACGCACCTACAGCAGCATGATCAAATCCGAGTTTATCTTGTTCAAAGTTTATCAAAGATTGATGATCATGTTGTTTTGTTCTAATACCTGAATATAAATTTGGATGTATTTTATCAATAGCGAGCATGCCTATATCTTGAAGCAATCCAGGTAAAAAAAGCTCTTCCTTATTTGCACATCCTGTAGCACCTGCCAAACACCGACATGCAACAGCTGAGGCTAAAGAACGTTTCCAAAAAAAACTATAATCAAGACCTTCATTATCATCCCTTACGCCGTCTACCAATGAAAAACTTAGTACGAGATTTAGTGTTCCTTCCCAACCAAGCATCACAACTGCTTGCTGAACATTTTCTATTTTAGCGCGCTGCGTATCATATAAAGATGAATTAACAATTCGAAAGATTTTAGCTGTAAGCGCTGGATCATAACTTACAATTTCTGCCAGGGTTTCGATATTAGAATTTGAATCAGAACTAAGATGTATGATTTGATCTGCGACTCCTGGCGGGCTTGGCAAATCTTCGCACTTTTCTAATAAGGCCAGCGTTTCGTCATCGATAAAAACCTGCATACCCACTCATCACTAATCTGTATACCAGCTTGTATATTTACTATCTATTAATTGCCAAAAAACTTAATATCTATATGAAAAGCATCATTCAGCCTGCTGCTGCTTGTATGTGTTTTTGTTGTCCATTAATTGTGTATCGATTACGGCCTTGTTGTTTTGATTCGTATAAACATTGATCAGCCGTATTCAATAGTTCTTCCCAGTTTTCGAAATCTGCACCTTCACCTTGTATTGCAATACCTAAAGAAGCTTTAACGGATATACTTATATCTTTTTGATACTCAAATTTATTGCTATTGAATGTTTCAATAATTCTAGAAGCGAAGCTTTGAACCCCCTCTAAACCAGTGTTTGGAAGTATTACAACAAATTCTTCACCTCCGTATCTGTACAAAGTATCAGATGCGCGAATACATGTACCTAGTATGCTTACTGCATACTTTATGACTTTATCTCCACAGTCATGACCGTATGTGTCATTTACTTTTTTAAAGTTATCAAGATCTACCATAACTATCGAAAGTGGCCAACCCGTGTCTTTTGACATTTCAAATTCTCTAAATAAGGAAATCTCAAGATAGCCTCGATTATATATATTAGTGAGAGAATCTCTTTTAGCAGAATCTTCAAGTTTTCTAGCTTTTGTTTGTAATAGTTCAGCAGCCTGATGCAACTCTTCCGCTGTTTTTAAAGTCTCCATACTACGAAGCAATAATAATTCCTTTGCTTGTTCTGCAATACAGTTTAAAAGTTTAGGGTCTCCTACATCTAATTCGAAAATTTTCGCAATATTTTGTATCTCTACAGTAATTGTTTCTAAATGCTCTAAGAACGCAGTTTTATCTAAACCAAGTACTTTATCGGCTATGTTCGCGGCGTAAAGATAATCCTTTTGATCCTCGTCACTACATATACAATCTGCAATGACATTTGAAACTTCTATACAATTTTCTGAAAGTTGAGTACCGCCTTCATTTTCGTGTCTCTCATCTTGATGGCTTATCGATACTAAATCTATAATTCTTTGTGGCAAATTCCAGTGATTCAGTAACCAAGCGCCCACAACTGCATGATCAACACCAAGCTTGTTTTGTTCAAGCTCTTGAACAAATTTGTGATCATGCTGTTTATTTCCAATATCATTATATAAATCTGGTATTACTTTATCCAAAGCCAACATACCTATATCCTGCAATAGGCCAGGCAAAAAAAGATCTTCTTTTCTACTGTTTATCCCAACCACCTTTCCTAAATGCCTACATGCTACGGCTGCTGTTATTGATCGTTTCCAGAAAAAAGTGTAATCGAGCCCTTGCTCTGAAGATGGTTCGATTTTTGAAACCAATGAAAAGCTCAACGCAAGGTTTAATGTACCATTCCACCCAAACATCATTACTGCTTGTTCAAGACTCTCGATCTTTCCTTGCCGTGCATACAGGGGTGAATTTGCCATACGTAACATTTTTACTGTCAATGCGGGATCCAGACTCACCACGTCGGCAAGCACAGAAACATCACTACTGGGTTGTGAACTCAAACCAATGATCTGCTCTGCCACCCC
>CAJHZF010000050.1_pt1 | contig 17004 bp, 18 predicted proteins | sample 9198891 | NCBI WGS metagenome assembly CAJHZF01 (sample SAMEA7708349, study PRJEB35096) | sediment metagenome | biome: marine neritic benthic zone biome [ENVO:01000025]; feature: sediment [ENVO:00002007]; material: shallow marine sediment [ENVO:03000034] sea grass bed [ENVO_01000059] ...
GGGAGTTGTAGAGGAAGCCCCAGGCGCATATAAAGACGTGTCAGCTGTTGTGAATGTAGCACATCATGCAGGCCTATCACGAAAAGTTGCACGCCTCAAGCCAATCGTTTGTATTAAGGGATAATGGCTAGTAGCAAACACACCCACATTGGAACCTGTGGATGGAGCTATGACCATTGGAAAGATGATTTTTATAAAGACATTCCAAAGAAAAACTGGTTGCGATTCTGTGCTGAAAATTTTTCTTCCATCGAGATCAATTCTACTTTTTATCACCTTCAACATAGAAAAACTTTTAAACACTGGCATGATCAAACCCCAGAAAATTTTCATTTTTCAATCAAAGCCAATCGATATCTGACTCATAATAAAAAGCTTAATGACCCAATTCCTTGTATCCAGCTTGAATGTGAACACGCTCATGTACTTGGAGACAAACTTGCTGCTGTAGTTTGGCAGTTGCCCAGCTACTTTCATAAAAATGTTAACAAGCTCCATGCATTTGCACGAGCATTGCAATTTTGGCCCGATACACGTCACGTTCTGGAGTTTCGGCATGCTTCTTGGTTTGACCAAGAAGTAAGTCAATGTCTGAGCGATTACAATATAGCGGTATGTATATCTGACGCGGCCGATTGGCCTAATTGGGACACAGTTACAACAGACGTAGCATATGTTCGCCTACATGGTCATACAAGAACTTATGCATCAGCATATAGCAAGTCTTCACTTATGTTTTGGACAAAACGCATAAAGGCTTGGCTCACAGAAGACCGGGATGTCCATGTCTATTTTAATAATGATGCAGAAGGCGCCGCCCCATATGATGCACTTCGCTTGATTAAATTACTTAAAGAAGAATCCCAAAAACATCATCACACCAAGATGTCATATAAATAGGTAAGTTGCTATTCGTCTTAGATTTGGTTTTAAGCGAATGTTCAGAGATATAGATGAGTATACACAACGCTGATATCGCGAACATATTTGAGGAAATCGCAGATCTGCTTGAAATCGAAGGCGCTAACCCATTTCGCATACGCGCCTACCGCAACGCTGCTCGTACAATTCAGTCGATGGCGCAAGACATTAAAATACTTATTGATCAAGGAGAAGACCTAAAAAAAATACATGGTATAGGCAAGGATTTAGAATCGAAGATACGCGAGATTATTAATACTGAGGTATGCAAAACGCTCTTAGATTTACAGAAGCGTGTCCCTGCTGCTCTTTCTAATTTATTAAAAGTTCCTGGCCTTGGACCTAGGCGGGTGCAAACTCTACATAAAGAACTTGGAATCAATACGCCAAAACAATTGGAACAAGCCATTCGTAAAGGCCAAGTTCGTCAACTGGCCGGGTTTGGACAAATAATTGAAGAGAAAATTTTACATGCACTTGAAGCACATGCAGAAAAAAAGCGGCGTTTCACATTAGCGATGGCTGGCCAGTATGCAAAACCACTAGCAGCATACTTGAAAAGCATTAAAAACGTTAGTCGTGTTGATATCGCAGGTAGCTATCGACGCCAAAAAGAGACTGTTGGTGATATTGATATTCTTGCCATTGCAAGTAAAAACAGCCCTGTAATAGAGCGCTTTACGACCTACGATGAAGTAGCAAATGTAGTCTCGAAAGGTACCACTCGAGCCTCGGTAATTTTACGCTGCGGGCTACAAGTAGATCTTCGAGTAGTGGAAAAACAAAGTCTAGGCGCTGCATTACAGTACTTTACAGGTTCTAAAGCTCACAACATTGCAATTCGCCGATTGGGACAACAACGTGGCTTGAAGATTAATGAGTATGGGGTCTTCAAAAAAGACCAGCGTGTTGCGGGCGATACGGAAAAATCTGTTTACCACGCAGTAGGTTTGCCTCTTATACCGGAGGAGCTGCGCGAGAATCGTGGAGAAATTGAGGCTGCCCAACAAAATGTACTGCCCAAGCTAATAAAGCTGCCAGATCTGAAAGGTGATCTGCACATGCACACACGAGCTTCAGATGGTAAAGACACAATTAAACAAATGGTTGATGCAGCACAACAATATGGATTCCAATATATCGCCATAACTGAGCACTCTAAAAGTCTTCCTGTTGCACATGGCCTTGATGCTAATGATTTGGCAAAGCAAATTGAAGAAATTGATCGCACAAATGAAAAGCTCAAAGGTATCCAAATTCTAAAAGGTATTGAAGTGGAAATTTTAGAGGACGGCAGTCTAGATCTTCCGAATTCGATTCTAGGCAAATTAGACCTCGTAGTAGGCGCTGTACATAGCAAATTTAACCTTACTCGTGCCAGACAAACACGCCGAATTATGCGTGCCATTAATCATCGTTACTTTAGTATTTTGGCACACCCAAGCGGCAGATTATTAACCGAACGTGAGCCCTATAGTGTTGATATGAATCGCGTCATTCGCGAAGCAAAGAACCGTGGTTGTTTTCTTGAACTCAATACGCAGCCAAAACGGCTAGATCTGATCGACAGGCATTGTCAAACCGCAAAAAATGAAGGTGTACTAATTTGCATCAATTCTGATGCACACAACACCAATGGATTCAACAACTTGAGATTTGGCATCGGTCAAGCACGGCGAGGATGGTTGACTGCTCGAGATGTAGTTAACACTCGGCCAATTAATCAATTTCGTAAGCTGCTTAAATCTACGATGCAATAAAAATGGATTCATATTTAAATCAAAATGCATAATGTATTAATTACTGGTAGCAACCGTGGCCTTGGATTTGAATGGGTATGCCAATATGCACAACAAGGCTGGCGTGTTTTTGCAACGTGTAGAAATCCACAAAATGCAAGCATGCTCAATAGCTTCGCACAAAAGAATTCTAATATAAGCATCCATCAATTGGATGTGACAAATCGTGATGAAATTGTTGTACTTGCAAAAGAATTAAATACTTATGCAATTGACATATTAATCAATAATGCAGGAGTTTATTTAGAAAAAAATAATAGTTCTATCGGATCTCTTAACTACAGTAGCTGGGAAGATACTTTTAGAGTCAATACATTAGGTCCAATTCGTGTTACAGAAGCATTTCTACAACACATCGCTGCTAGTGAGAAACGTATTATCGTTACAATTTCTAGTCACATGGGAAGTATTGCCGATATTCAAGCAATAGGAAGTTACTATTATAGATCGAGTAAAGCTGCTCTAAATGCGGCTATGAAATGTCTCTCTATAGAGTTAAAACCTAAAAACATTGGTGTATTGCTGTTGCACCCGGGATGGGTACAGACAGAATTAGGTGGACAGAATGCGACACTTACAGCAAAGCAAAGCGTAAAAGCAATGCATGAAATCATAGAACACTTTTCAATCAAGAATACAGGTGATTTTATACGTTTTGATGGCACTCCATTGCCATGGTGAACCACATGAGCCAACATTAAATGAATAAATGTCTAGTGATGAAATAAAAGTAGTATAAGGTTATATATTTTCTTATCTCAAAGTGCTTTCCTTACAGTTTGTACACTTTAAATAAATTTTGAGGTTGGTTTAGCTTCTCATTGATTTTATGATACTGATCTCAATTAAACGAAATTAATTTGGATGCTTTAATTATATATATTAAACCGAATAGCTGATGTAAAGGTTTTTATAATTTTCTGTTCATGTGGATGTGTTTTCGATAGAGATAGTATAAATATACACTGACCAAGACTGCACCTAGCCCTAACACAAGAAAAACAATATTATTCCTCTCCAAAAAGCTTGATCCAAGATACACTGTACCAAGTGCGTAGGGTAATTCAGTTATAGCTAGAGCTATAAAATAAAGTGAAAATCTGTAATGCAAAGTGCCTAACACATAACCTGGTATCTCTGATGGTAAGGCAGCTTGAAAGAGCAGAATATGAATGAACTTTGCATGTCGACTCAGTTGTTCTTCGAAATTCAAAATCCGAGTCTTTCCAATCACCCTCGAAGTCACTGGACGCCCAAGATAGTGGCCAATACCAAATGATAATATACCCCCAAAAAGCCAACCAACCCACAGTAGACTAAAACAAATTGTAGCGCCCCATGTGTAAACACCGATTGGAACAAGAACTGCACTCGAATAAAAAGCTAGCATCGCAGAAGCCGTAGCTAATAGGACAAATAGCAACATACCAAAAATCGGAAATTGAGAGATGATGGTCTCAGCCAATACAATAATTTCCTCAATTTTTTTATACAGGACATCTGTATTTACGATGAATACAGCGACAACAATAATTGCGCCAAGAAGTAAAATGCGTTTATGAAATAAATCTTTGATTGTCATCGTTTTCAACAATAATAAATGAAAAGCTCTAACAAATTTTTTTATAGCAAATATGCGTTGATAGTTAGTTATCTGTCATTAAGCAAAGTATTATCGATAGGGCCTGTATGTTACGAACCCACTTGAACTAAGTATTGCTTGTTAACATTATATAAAAACCTGGGTACATAGATTATCCATAACTAGTTATGCTACTTAAGTACCCCACCTTCAAGACTCAAAGAAACATATCTATTCTCGATATTGATTCTAATTTGACTTGTATCAATCATTGTTATTAATACTTAGCCATAGTCTCATAATAACCATTGGATGCAAAAAAATCTTATCTTCTAATTAATATAGTTGACTGAATGTTACTGGTCATTAGAGTTTTTACTTTTTATAGACTGATATTTTTCGCATGGGCAATATTGAGACACACAGCAAGAAGCGTAAATTGTTTCACATTAGTGAGTCTAGTAAGTATAAACATATTACTATTTCTCTTGAAGACAAAGTTGCCTTTCTGAAAAGTACAAAAACATATCCCGAAAAACCAAACCGAGTCGAAGTAAAAGAAACGCATATGTCTTGGGTATTTCTAACCCAAGATTTTGTTTATAAATTAAAAAAACCTGTGAAAAGTAAATTGTTAGATTACAGCACTCTCTCAAAAAGACAAAAGAACTGTCATATTGAAGTTCAATTAAATAAGCGTTTAGCGCCAAATGTATATCTTGGCGTTGTACCTATAACAGCTGATAGCAGTGGAAAATTATGGCTACAAGGCGATGGAGAAGCTATTGATTGGCTCGTGAAAATGCGACGATTGCCGTCTCAGCGCATGCTTGACTATGCAATTCAAAATCATACTGTTAAAGAGATCGATATATACAACTTTACTAAAGTATTAGCAAACTTTTATAAAAATGCGAATCAAGTAAAAATGACATCAAATGATTACTGCGTTCGATTTGAAAAATGTATTTTGGAAAATCGTGAAGAATTATTATTACCACATTACCTACTACCCAAGAGTCTGATCAATTCTATAATCACTGATCAATTAGAATTTCTAATACAACATTCTGAATGTTTTGCACAGCGCGCTAATAATAATAAAATCGTTGAGGCACATGGTGATCTACGGCCTGAACATATATGTTTGTTGAAAGAACCTGTAATTATTGATTGTTTAGAATTTAGCCGCGAATTACGTATTCTCGATCCTGTTGATGAATTGTCTTTTCTCGCATTGGAATGCGAACGCCTTAGTTCTCCATCTGTAGGAAAACTAGTTTTGGAAATGTATTCAAGGAGTGCAAACGATTTCCCACCAGTTAAGCTTATACATTTCTATAAGAGTTACCGCGCGTGTGTGCGAGCCAAGCTTGCGATTTGGCATTTAAGAGACGATCAAGTTCTTAATCATGCCAAGTGGACTCAGAAGTCAAATGAATACCTAAAGTTAGCCAATAATTTTGCGCATAAGTTGAATTTACCAGGATAAACATTTATCTCAGCTCTCTAGAAGCTCCACTATAGAATTTCCAGAATGAATTCTTTTAATTACTTCCGATATTAGAGGTGATACATCAATCGAAACTAATTTATTGTTGACACTTTCTGATTTCAATCGAGAAAAAGGAATAGTATTAGTGATGACAATTTTCTCAAGCGATTCATTGGTAAATAACTGATCTGACTTGCCAGCAAATAATCCATGAGTAGCTGCTGCATATACCTTGTTACAACCCTTGGCCTTGCATGCATTAGCAGTTCGTACAATTGTGCCACCCGTACTAATTAAATCATCAATAATAATTGCATCTTTATTCCTAACATCACCAACCACAGCTTCTCCACTAACTATACCTGCACTACGTTTCTTTTCCATAAATGCACTAGCAACCGGTCTATCAAGTCGATGCATAAGTGCCTCTCGAAATATTTCAGCACGTTTAATACCTCCTACATCGGGGGACACAACAATGATATCTTCATCCTTAATTTCTTTAACAAAATAACCTATAAATAAATTTTTGGCTTCAAGATGTTCGGAACTACAACGAAATGCATTTTGATAAGCAGCTAGATTATGAACATCCATCACCACAACTCGATCTGTGCCAACAGCCTCAAGCAACATCGCTACATATCGTGTAGTTACCGGATCTCGTGACTTAGTTTTTCTATCTTTACGTGCATAACATAAATACGGAATTATCGCTGTAACCTGCCTTGCAGCCGCATCTTTTAAAGCTCCGATAAAAAACAGAAGTCGGCAAAGCTTGTCATTAACACTTTGCTCCATATCACTATATAAAGACTGAATAACAAAGACATCTTGATTACGAACACTTTGCAGTGGACGACTCTTATGTTCTCCATCTTCAAAGTATCGCTCTTCAAGTTTACCTAGCTCTATCCCAAGTTGTTTGCTTACTTTTTTTGCAATATTTTCACTATCGGAAAAAGCAAAAACACTTAACTCCTTTTGAACAGCAATAGAAGGTGTAACTACCATAATTCATTTAGCTGTAAGCAGATGTTTCACAAACCAATTACTTGCGAGTTTTGCGACTAGCTCCAATTTACCGGGCTCCTCAAACAGGTGAGTTGCTCCTGGAACAATTTCAATTTGTTGCTCAACATTAAGCAACTTACTCGCCTCTTCGTTTAACTGGATCACTACAGAGTCGTCCCCCCCAACGATAAGTAAAGTCGGTGCTCGCACATTAGGCAAAGCATCTCCTGCAAGATCGGGGCGCCCACCACGTGATACAACAGCCCCAACTTCTTTAGGCCGTTTTGTCGACCCGATCAAAGCCGCGGCAGCGCCTGTACTAGAGCCAAACAGCCCAATGCGTAATGCCTGTGTAGATTCAAAGTTTTTGGTCCAATCAATCGCATTTACAAGTCGTCGAGATAATAATGGAATATCAAAGCGATATTCTCTTGTATATTGGTCGACTTCCTCCTCCTCTGCTGTAAGCAAATCAAATAACAGTGTTGCTAAACCTGCGTCATTAAGTGTTTCTGCTACAAAACGGTTACGCGAGCTGAAACGACTACTACCACTGCCATGAACAAATAGAACAATCGCATTCGACTCTGCAGGAATAGTAAGATTTCCTCCCAGCTGATCTTTTCCAGCTTGCACAATGACTTCACTAGTTTGATATGTAGTGTTGTTTACTATAACTTCGCTCATGAGCTTCATTCGACAGTATCGATTTTTTTGGCAGTCTCTCTTGATATGGATGCAAGTAACTCGCGTACTTCTTCGTCAGTGACTTGTGTAAAATCTGAGTACCATTGTCCAATGCTAAACAACATATCCGGAACCGCAAGACAAATTACTTTATCCGCTTCATTATGTAATAGTTTCAATGTTTCTGGTGCGCCGATTGGTACTGCAACCACAATTTCAGAAGGGCCCGCTTGACGTAATGCAGCCACTGCTGCACGCATAGTCGCACCTGTTGCGATTCCATCATCCACAAGAATTACACAACGATTGTTTAAATCAGGTGCCAGCAAATCATCTCGATAGGCTTGAGATCTTCGTTGCAGTTCACTCTGTTCAGAGGTAGCTACTTGATCAATGGTTTCTGCAGAAATATTGTACATAGCGATAACTTCTTGATTTAATACCCTCGCACCACCTGTGGCAATTGCACCCATTGCAAGCTCACTCCGACCTGGCACACCCAGTTTGCGCACCAACATCAAATCCAAAGGCGCATTTAAGGCTTTGGCCACTTCAAATCCTATGGGAACGCCACCACGAGGTAGCGCTAAAATAATGACTTCTGTGCGATTCGCATACGATTGCAGGGCATCACCAAGCAAGCGCCCCGCTTCTGAACGATTTATAAACGGCAGTTTAATATTGCTTTTTTCCAATGATTTTCATCCTCTAATCATGACCCAGTAAATATAAAGAAATATGAAGCTTTATTAGCAAACATACCTCCAAATCCTCAAATAACATAGTTATACAATCTAAAAGTGTTTTTACTGATCAATATCAAATCGTCTACAAATTCAGGGGCAAACAAAACACATTTGACAAATATGTCGCTTTTAATGACACAATCTGACCGGTGACTGCGAGGCTTTACAGACGTCTATATCGGTACTTAGAATAAACTTTTGCACTTTCACCTTGCAGATCTGCCCCAATTCAGACTTATGTATTTACATATTACGAGAAGCTTACTTCAAGAAAGAAAAAAAATAATATAAATAATTGCAAAGTATAGAGGGAATTAAATGACAGTATCTAAACTAAGTTACTAAAGTAAACTTTTATACTGAAGAAATAATAAATAATACTATTCCGACTACTAGACATATAAAGCAAAAAATACTAAAAATTAATCTTTGTCTAACGACGTCACCAATTTCTTTAAGAAATAAGTCTGTATAAGTTCCATATTCTTTCTCAAGAATAAATTTTCGTACATCAGGATAGCTCAAGATTGGATCAGGAGGACTTTTTCCTATTGGACATTTAAGATTTAACCAGATCTCATAATGATTAATTTTTATATGCTCTAACATTCTCGAAAGAGAGCGTTGATATAAAAACCAACTAATGAAAGTGCCACTTGCACCAAATGCTGCTAGTAACAAATAAAAATCTTTCATATTTAGATATCGCTAAAAATTAGTATACTTGATCTTTATTGAACGAATATTTAATACTATTTAACTGTAAAGAAAAAAATCGATGCCCAAAGCAGAGATGCAAATGTGAGAACCAATAGAACTCCCGCAGAAACTGCACACATTATTGAAGTCAATTCTTTTTTTATAACACCGGCCGCTGTGATTATTGCAACTATAATACTTCCACCAGCGCCCCAAAACATAACTTTTGTAGCTCTTATTAATTTATTTGACGCTCCTTCTGGCACAGAAATTAAATCCGCCAAAGGCGAAATAATGTATCCAAAAACATAAAGCAGCATTGCTATTACAATGGATAACATTAGTAATTCAATTGCTACAACTTTACGCATAGATAATTATTCTTGCACTGATTCCATCGTGATTACTCCTAGCTTCAATGGCCTGATTGGTGTGACGTTTTCACCATAAATCACTGAAGTCTGATAAGCCTTAAATCCTTGACAAGAGATAATCACCAAGTAGTCAGCCTGATGTGCGGGAACTATGAATACTTTATGAAATTTTCCTGGAATACTGTCTGGCCCTTGCAGGGTTTTTCCATCTTGATTCTGCAATTCAATTTCACAAATATTCAACTGTTGCCCTTGTGTATTTTGAATTTCTGCCAAAACACTAAGCCCACCTTGTGTTACAAATCTCGATCCACATCCACCTAAACCTAGAATTAATAACAATACCATGCAGTAACATATCTTAGATTTAGTATTTTTTAAGTTAACATTTGAGCTAAGAGGTATGAAAGGACGCGGCTGTTTAGGGATCACGCTCAAGCTTATGTATTATATTTAATTGGCCCGTTCAGACATAAGCTGATCATACTTATTATTTTTTGATTGAACATTGTACAACTCTGCTTTATATATTGCAGGCAAATGAATTATCTACATAAAACATATCAATAGTGATTTATACAAGCTATATCAAATATTTATTTTTTACATTAACTGAAAAATATTTGTTGTATGCCCCATGCCAATAACAATATCCAAACTAATGTATATAGCCACAATTCTTTTACTATGAATACGACGTCTTGTTCTTTTGCCCAACCAATAATTTTGTCAGCATATTTTGCGATTCCTATTGCCATCAACAATACTACAAATAAACATACTGCTAAAATTTCTACAATAGTTACACCAGAGACAACAAGAAAATAAAGCACTAATGCTGCTAATAATAATGCTACAACAGACACTAATTGTGGTTTGATGTATAGTTTTTCTACAAATCTGTACCACAATTGAGGGTTAATTAAAAAAACAATGAGCTTAATTACTGTAATTGCAATAAGTATAAGTGCGAGTATCTCTAGTGTTCCGAAAGTCATTGCTTACCTTAGATTAAACTATATTTCTAAATTGTCTTTATTAGCTTAATAATAAGTATATATGGAAATTTAGAGTTGATTTTTGTCAAGAATTTTGCGGTTTTTAATCACCTAAGGAATAGTCGCCTTTTATTGAGCTATATCAACAACAATCATTTGCATATTGACAATATAAATACACATTAAAAGTAATATGTATAACATCTAACTAAAATAAGTATTACAAGTTACCAATAGAAATAACAGCTTTTTTAGAATTTAAAATCGTTGTTACTCATTAAATACTAAATACTTGTTTTAATCACACAATGGCCATTAATAAAACTCACGCATTAATTCTTTCGCTACTATGTATAGTTCTGATTATTTGGGCCGCTTGTGTACCACCTTGGCAAGGTGAGGCTGCATTATTTCTTGAAGACCTAGCTGTCGGTAGCGAGGATAGTCGCCTTAAAAGCCGCACACCAACACCTACGTTGTTATCGATTCAATATGAAATCTTGGGTCTTCGCTACCAGGCTGATTTATATCGACCTGGTGAAACACCATTAGCGAGCATCGTGCTGATACCAGGGGCAGCACAACATGGCAGGGATGATTCACGCTTAGTGGCATTTGCCACTACGCTAGCACGGTTCCGCTTCATAGTTTTAGTTCCAGATATACCTAACCTACGCGATCTTAAAGTTCGAGCAGAAGACAGCCGCACCATAACAGATGCTTTTACCTATCTTTTATCTCGACCCGAATTTCCAACTCAAGGGCAAGCTGGGATTGGTGCATTTAGTTACGCTGTAGGACCTGCAGTATTAGCGGCGCTCGACCCCGTAGTCCGAGAAAGGGTAAATTTCATACTAAGCGTAGGAGGATATTATGATGTAGAACAAGTTATCACTTTTTTTACAACGGGATATTTTCGTTATAAAAACGAGTGGCATTTTCTAGAACCAAATGAGTACGGTAAGTGGGTGTTCGTATTGAGCAATGTCGAGCGTTTATCAGATCCCATTGATAAAGAGAGTTTTCATAAAATAGCACAGCGAAAAATGAGTAATCCAAATGTTGCCATCGATGATCTAGTAATAGACCTTACAGCTGAAGCAGCTTCGATATTAACGTTGTTGCAGAACCAGAATCCAGAACTCGTTCCAAGTCTTATAGCTGATTTGCCAACCGCCATTCGTACTGACTTGGGTGCGTTAAATCTTTCAAACAAGAACCTTAATCAGCTTAGGGCTCAGCTAATCCTACTGCATGGTACAGACGATAATATTATTCCTTATACAGAAAGCATCGCACTAGCTAATGCTGTAGCAAAAGATCAGGTAGAATTATTTCTTATAGATGGTCTAGCACATGTGAATGTACGCCCAAAAAGATTAAACAAGTGGGCCATGTTACGCGCAATCGATGCCTTGCTAAATGTGAGAGAGCTTCAAGCAGAAAAATCATGATTTTCAGAAGTCTACTAGTTTTGTATTGTATATACGTAAATATAATTATATTGAGTGTATAACAAGTGAGTACTATCCTCGATAGCAAGCATCATAAACCAGACAAATCGGTGTCTAATAATCAAGCTGAAAATCTAATAGATTTGATAAAACAATTAGCACTTGAACTACATCCGCGACGTAAACACACAATTCAAGTAACACTGGATAGCTTACTAGATCGAGATCTGGGTTTTGATAGCCTATCGAGAGTGGAATTGCTGTTAAGAATTAGACGCACATTTGAAGTTAATCTTCCAGATCAAGTCTTGAGTAGAGCTGAGACACCGCGCGATTTGCTACAAGCAGTCTTAACCGCTCAAACACAAGGACAAGAAACGAATGCGTGGGAGGAAATTAAAAAGCACGATCTTGGTGAAGTTGAAAGTTTGCCGCATAGTGTAAATACGTTAATCGAATTGCTTGAATGGCACCAACAAAAACATCCGCAACGAATACATGTTTATCTATATGGAGAAAGTAAAGAACCTGAAAAGATTACATATGAAAAATTGCTTAGATCTGCTCGTTCTATAGCAGCTGGCTTGCAACAACGCTCGTTACATCCTGGTCAAACTGTTGCAATCATGCTTCCCACCAGTGGTGATTACTTATCTAGCTTTTATGGTGTTCTACTTGCCGGAGGAATTCCGGTTCCAATCTACCCTCCTTTTCGCCCTTCCCAATTCGAGGATCACATGCACCGCCAGGCTGGCATTCTTACAAATGCTCAGGCAGTAATAATGATTACAGTTTCGGAGGCGAAAGCTGCAGCACGTTTGTTAAAGGCACAAGTAGAAAGTTTGCATAATATTGTCACTCCCCAAGAGCTAACTGCATCACATGAGCAGCTTAGCCCACCAGTAGTTCATGCTCAAGATATCGCATTTTTACAATATACTTCGGGCAGCACTGGTAATCCTAAGGGTGTCATCTTAACTCATGCCCAGCTATTGGCGAACATTAGAATCATGGGCGAAGCCGTGCAAGCTAAGTCCACCGATACCTTTGTAAGTTGGCTACCTTTATATCACGACATGGGGCTGATTGGTGCATGGTTGGGTAGCTTATATCATGCATGTCCATTGGTGCTCATGTCGCCATTATCTTTTTTAACAAATCCAAGTCGTTGGCTGTGGATGATAAGTAATTATCGCGGCACCTTATCTGCAGCACCTAACTTTGCTTATGGATTGTGTTTAAATAAATTGGAAGACCGTGATATTAAAGATTTAGATCTAAGCTCTTGGCGATTTGCTTTCAACGGTGCAGAACCTGTTAGTCCACAAACTATTATACAATTTAGCAAACGCTTCAGTGCATATGGATTTCGACCTGAGGCCATGAGCCCTGTCTACGGATTAGCCGAAGTTGGCGTTGGATTGGCATTTCCACCTCTTGAAAGAGGACCAATGATCGACAGAATACAGTCGGAGCCTTTTATATCGTCAGGCAAAGCAAATCCAACTGAGAAAAATGATACAAACTTCTTAGAATTCGTTGCTTGCGGTCAACCATTACCTGGTTATCAAATTCGCATTGTCGACTCTACAGGCCGTGAGTTGCCAGAACGTGAAGTTGGCCAATTACAATTCCAAGGACCTTCAGCAACTAATGGTTATTTTCGTAATTCAGAATCTACAAATAAACTGTTTGATGGAGATTGGTTGAACTCCGGAGATCTTGCATACATTGCAGGTGGCGACGCGTATCTAACCAGCCGTACCAAAGACATTATCATTAGAGGTGGACACAATATTTATCCATACCAAACCGAAGAAGCCATTGGAGATATCACGGGCATACGTAAAGGTTGTGTAGCAATCATTGGCAGCACAGACCCTACAACGGGAACAGAACGAATAGTTGTCATAACCGAAACACGTGAGACAGAAGCAGCAGCCTTGCTGGCACTAAAACAAAAAATTAATTCAGTAGCTACCGAATTATTGAGTATGCCTCCTGATGAAATAATTTTAGGACCACCACATACAGTTTTAAAGACATCAAGCGGCAAAATTCGGCGCGCAACAATGCGTGAATTGTTCGAAAAAGGAGATATAAGTAAAGAACATAAATCAATCTGGAGACAGTATATTCACCTTGCTCTCGCTTCACTATTACCTCGTGTGCGTGACATACGAAAAAGAATACTGGATCTTGCATACGCTGTTTATGCGCAACTAATATTTTGGATATTAGCACCATTGGTGTGGTTGTTGGTTGTAATACTACCGCGTTCAAACTGGCGTTGGGCTGTAACGCATAAAACAGCAAAACTTCTTTTTTACCTTTGCAGAATACCGATAAAAGTCGAAGGCATAGATAATTTTCCAAAAGATCAGGTATGTGTATTTATTGCTAACCACGCGAGTTATCTTGATGGCGTAGTTTTGATGGCCGTCTTACCAATTAAACTTACATTCGTTGCTAAAGAAGAATTAGAGCTACAATTTATTTCACGTGTGTTTTTACGGCGTATCGGAGCAGAGTTTGTCGAGCGTTTTGATCAGCGTGAGGGTGTAGCAGGTGCACAACATGCAGTGCAGTCCATTTTGACAGGTTGTTCGCTGTTTTTTTTCCCTGAAGGTACTTTCACACGCAGTCCGGGTCTGTTGCCCTTTCGAATGGGTGCATTTACCACGGCCGCAACGACAAATGTACCTGTTGTACCTATTTCGATTCACGGCACACGCTCCATTCTAAGGTCAGGTTCCTGGTTTCCTCGCCGCGGGATAGTGAGTGTTGTAGTAATAGAACCGATCAAGCCGCAAGGTACTGATTGGGTTGCAGCAGTTGAATTACGCGACCTGAGTCGTGCGTTGGTCCTGCGTTACTCTGGTGAGCCAGACCTGGAATGAAAATTCGTAATGTTCGATGAATCGTTTAGTTTTTAAAATACTAATATGAAAAATCGAAATGAGCATACTTTTTTAATTATCAAAATGTTGCAGCCGCGCATTGCAACAATAGGCGAACTAAATGGTGACGCCATTAGTACGCACACACAAGCCTATGTCAATCATCTGGAAATATTCTTTCTAGTAATTTTAAAACAGTACCTAATAAAATAAAGCCTGTTTTATTGATTTAGCACAATAATCTCAAAATCTTCTACCTCTATAGTTTTGCGTAGTGTAATTAAATAGTGACTGGATGGAGCTTATAGCTCGATATCCAAGAACTTGATGAGTGTACACATTATTAGCAAGCATATAATCGAGGTACTACATGAGTGCAAGTGAAATAAATATATTTAATAAGACTCTTCAAAAGACATCGGTTTGGCTAAACGAAGTGATGAACGAAACAGATATTGAAAATTCGCATCAAGCATATTCGGCATTACGAGCCGTATTACATGCTATACGTGATCGGTTAACAGTCGATGAAGCTATAGATTTGGGTGCACAACTCCCTATGCTTATCAGAGGATTTTACTATGAAGGTTGGACTCGCTCTGGTAAGCCACTTAAGTATCGACATAAAGAAGACTTTTTGGCTAAAGTTGGTAAAGACTTACCAAGTATAAATGATGATGATCTGGAGCTAATAGTTCAAGCGGTATTTAAAGTGCTGTCACATCAAATCACGGGAGGTGAAATAGCTCAAGTAAAGCATCAATTACCTTCCGGGGTACGTGAACTATGGAAGGAACCGATACCGGGATTATGATTCACTTGATTAAAGTATAGCGTTTTAAGCTCATTCGTGGATAGTAAGCTTGTTACTTGAAATAGTTGGATTAATTCATTAACTAGGAGTGCATGCGATGCAACTAGGTGAAGCATGTAACCGCGATGTCATCATTATCGCTGATGACAGTTCTGTCAAAGAAGCTGCCAAACTTATGCGAGATTATCATGTTGGCAGTATCGTGGTTACCAAAAAAGATGAAGGAATTACTAAGCCTATTGGAATCATTACCGATCGAGATTTAGTCATAGATGTTATTGCAAAAGATATATCACCTGAAAAAGTTACTGTAAGTGACATTATGAACTCAAAATTAATAACTGGAAAAGACACAGATCAATTGTGGAATTCCTTACGAACTATGCGTACTCATGGCATAAGAAGAATGCCAGTTATTGATAGTGAAGGAAGCCTAATCGGAATTATAACTGCTGATGATATATTAGAATTGTTTTCGGAGGAGTTACTAGATTTAACTCGCCTGATTGCGCTTGAACAAAAGAAAGAAGAAACACTAAAAACAAGTTTAAATAAATATGATTAAAATCATGATATTTTGAGTAACTTGTCAGTATTAAATTACTAACTTATATCACAAGATTGACACAGATCAACCCACTACAATACTAAGCAATAGTATAAAAAGAATATCGCTAATAATTGAAAGATACTATGCCAATCTATGAGTTTAAATGTAACAGTTGTGGACATCAGTTCGATGTGGTCGAATCGCTTCAAGAACATGATCAACACGGCGAAAAGTGTCCCAAGTGCAAAAGTGAAGATATTGAGCGCGTGCTCGGTGTTATTGGCGTGAAAACATCCAAAAAGTCTTGAGTATTTAAATAAATTTAAATACACAGACTTTCACTAAGTATAAAAGTACAAATTAACAATTAACTCAATAATTTCTAGTTAATCAGGCCAAATAAACAGATTGTCTGACGTAGCTAGGAAACCAATAAATATATTAATCCTGCTGTAACAATAGCAATTAAAAGAGTACGTATACCTGACCATAGCCAGTAGGTGCCGCTGATTCGACCTAAAAACATACCTAGTATAAATAGGATAGCAAAGGCTAGCAGTAGAGCCATTTCTAATGCGTCAAAAGGTAATTCTAATGCTAAAGTCGCAGCCCAAATTGGTGAAATAATAATTAATGAAATTACCATGGGAGAAAGGCTATTAACCGCGGCGGTCACAAATGGAAACAATCGAGCTGCTTGACCGTAAGCCGAATTCTCTAAATCTTTTACCATTGCTTGTTCGATTTCACTGAGTTGTTTTTTTTGTTCTGCGGATTCACTTATATATGCACTGGTGAGGCCACTCATTCCAAGCGCAACTGCAGCACCGAAACAAGCATTCATAATTACGACTAAGTTCCTCCAATCACTAATATAAAATCCCATTATTATGCCAAGCATCGTAAGCGCACCATCAAATCCGTTGACTACAAAGTACCTTCGCATAATACTTCGCGAGCGCGTAATTTTA
>CAJHZF010000152.1_pt1 | contig 16647 bp, 13 predicted proteins | sample 9198891 | NCBI WGS metagenome assembly CAJHZF01 (sample SAMEA7708349, study PRJEB35096) | sediment metagenome | biome: marine neritic benthic zone biome [ENVO:01000025]; feature: sediment [ENVO:00002007]; material: shallow marine sediment [ENVO:03000034] sea grass bed [ENVO_01000059] ...
CAGGGTGTCGACAATAATCCCGACGCCAAGTAACACCACGCCGGTCCACACCCACGGACCGCCCGCTAATACCCCAAACAAGGTTGCGACAATCAGTAACGGCGCTAAATAATATCGCGTGTTAATTAAAAATTTCTTCATCTTGGCCTCCATATTGAAGAAACTAAAAGGTAAAAAGTTAACTACAAAATACTAATTATCAATTTGGTGAGCGCACACCACCAGTTTGATTATTAAAGAAATTATAGCACTCGTTGTAGCAGAAGGTGTAGCGCCATTTCAGCTCTTGACCAAGCATAATTTGTGCAACTTAGTAAATGTTAAAATTAAAATAATTAATACACGGATAAATGCACTTATGCCGTGGAACAAGCTGCTAAAACTTGTAAAAGCGTATTTAGGGAAACTTAAAATTCTTTTTTAGAATCAAACTCTAAGGCCGTTGAGTTAATACAATATCTTAGATTTGTTGGTGCAGGCCCATCTTCAAATAGATGGCCAAGATGTGCGCCACATTCTTTACATAGGACTTCGGTCCTACTCATATCATGACTTAAATCAGTTTCGGTTGTTATATTTCCATCAGAATATGCTTCCCAGAAACTAGGCCATCCGGTACCAGAATCAAATTTATGTTTGGAATCAAATAGAGGGGTTTGGCAGCAGACACAACAGTAAAGTCCTTCACCTTTGTGATTATAGTACTTGCCACTAAAGGCAGGCTCAGTACCCTTTTGTCTGCAGATATAAAATTGTTCTGCTGTCAGTTGTTGACGCCAATCTTGTTCAGATTTTTTAATTTTTACCAATGTTATAAAGAAATAATTTAAAGCAAAATCTAGATTGAATTATGCAGTATCAACGGCTTTCATACTCAATCGAATGCGACCTTGCTTATCAATTTCAAGCACTTTTACTTTGATAACGTCACCTTCTGAAAGTTCGTCAGTTACATTCTCCACGCGCTCATGTGAAATTTGTGAAATATGCACCAGACCATCTTTACCGGGTAACACACTTACAAATGCACCAAAATCCATAATTTTGACGACTTTACCCTCATAGATTTTACCTACTTCGACATCAGCAGTGATTTGTTCGATCCGTTGTTTGGCATCGTCGCCCGCAGCTTTATCTACCGATGCAATACGCACAACGCCTTGATCATCAATATCAATGGTAGTCCCCGTCTCTTCTGTTAGTGATCGAATGGTGGCGCCTCCTTTCCCAATTACATCGCGAATCTTGTCGGGGTTTATTTTCAGTATTGTAAAACGCGGTGCGTATTCAGACATTTCTTCGCGTGGTGCTGAAATTGCTGTATTCATTTTTTCAAGTATATGCAAACGCCCTTCTCGTGCTTGCTCAAGCGCGATTTTCATAATTTCTCTGGTAATTCCTTCGATTTTGATATCCATTTGTAATGCAGTCACCCCATCTTGAGTGCCAGCGACTTTAAAATCCATATCACCTAGATGATCTTCATCCCCAAGAATATCGGAGAGTATGGCAAATTCATTGCCTTCTTTAATAAGACCCATAGCTATCCCTGCAACCGGCGATTTAGTGGGTACCCCAGCATCCATCAATGACAAACTGGTTCCACAAACACTTGCCATAGAACTGGAGCCATTGGACTCTGTAATTTCGGAGACCACACGCAATACATATGGAAATTCTTCTTCACTTGGAAGCACAGCCCGAATACCACGCTTAGCAAGTTTTCCATGCCCAATCTCCCTTCGCTTGGGTGAGCCTACAAAGCCTGTTTCTCCAACACAAAATGGCGGAAAATTATAGTGCAACATGAAGTTTTCTTTAAATTCACCTTCGATTGCGTCGATGACCTGTGCATCCCGGCCAGTCCCCAATGTGGTTACAACAAGTGCTTGTGTCTCACCTCGTGTAAATAAAGCGCTTCCGTGTGTACGTGGTAACAAGCCAGTGCGTATGGTAATAGGTCGCACCATGTTTTTATCGCGCCCATCAATGCGTTTCTCACCGGATAAAATACGCCCACGGACAATTTTCTTCTCAAGCTTATTAAAGGCTCCAAGTATATCGGCTTCGCTTGGCCCTTCTTCTTCATTCACAAGTGATTCAATCAAACCATTGCGGATTTCGCTGACTTTATCTTGACGAGCAAGTTTTTCGGCGATTTGATAGGCTTGCCCTAATTGCTGGCTACAAACTGAATTCATTTTTTCGGCCAAAGATTCGTCGGCTTCAGTGGCTTGCCAATCCCATGGAGGATTGTTCACTTCTTGAGAAAACTCTTTAATCGCATTGATTGCAGATTGCAGTTGTTCGTGTCCAAACATTACTGCACCAAGCATGACCTCCTCCGAGAGAATATTCGCCTCCGACTCCACCATTAAAACTGCACCTTGTGTGCCCGCAACAACTAGATCCAGGCTGGATTTTTTCAACTGAGAATTAGTTGGATTCAATACATTGTTACCGTCGATATACCCAACTCGAGCAGCACCCATTGGCCCATTAAAAGGTATACCTGATACCGCTAGAGCCGCAGATGCACCAATCATTGCTGGAATATCAGGATCTATATCCGCATTCATCGAAACTACTGTAGCTATAATTTGGACTTCATTGGTAAAATCCTTAGGAAACATAGGGCGTATAGGACGATCAATAAGACGAGATGTCAGAGTTTCTTTTTCAGATGGTCGACCTTCTCGTTTAAAAAAGCCACCAGGGATTTTACCAGCGGCGTAAGTCTTTTCTTGATAATTAACAGTTAGTGGAAAAAAGTCCCGGCCTGGCTCAGGCTCTTTTCGTCCAACTGCTGTTACTAAAACAGCAGTACCCCCCATATCAACCAGAACTGCACCATCAGCTTGACGCGCGATTTCCCCGGTTTCTAATGTGACTTGATGTTCTCCATATAAAAAAGATTTTGTTACTTTACTCACTGATTGATTCCACTTTTAATTATCTAATTTAAATTCCACCTGATCAGGCAGCCCTGACGTGCCCAATTATTCTAGGCGTGCACCGTACTTTTATTTTTACTCCAATTACTTACCAACACTATTGAATCTCTCTACTAACGAGAGAAAATTTGATTAGCGTCTTAAACCAAGAGAACTAATAAGCTCTTGATATCTTTTTTGGTCTTTTGAGCGTAAGTAATCAAGAAGTTTGCGGCGATGATTGACCATCTTAAGCAAGCCATGACGCGAGTGATGGTCTTTCTTATGTGATTCGAAGTGCCCACTCAAATGTGATATCCGTGAAGATAAAAGTGCCACCTGTACTTCAGGTGAACCAGTATCAGAATCGTTACGTCGGTACTTTTGAATAATATTTGCTTTCTCTTCTGCTGTAATTGCCATCTTTATAACTTGCCTTTTTACTACAACTTTCTACCATTACCTATATTTTCGAGTGCGCGATTCTACCACGTAGCCCATAACGAACAAGAAAAATTCCTGAGGTACTTCCAATTTTACATCTTCAAGGCTAACTCTGTGTTGAAACAATTTCTACATAGCTTGTTTGCTACTTGCAGACGCCTAAGTCCTAACAAGCTCTTACGCCTTGTTTTAAACTAATTTCACTCCATAGGCCATCATCTTATACTTATTCAACGTAGGCATTTTGGGGCTATACGTCCATCGTCGAGTACGGTACCTACACCATAAAATTGTTCATCTGTATCATAAATTCTTACCTGCCCATTTGCCGGTGATTTTGCTATCCATACGGGATGACCATTGCATATTTTCCGCATAAGCCCCTCTCCCACTGATAACGCAGGGAGTGCCTGTAGGGCGACATCAACCGGAATTAGTAACTTATCCGGCACACATGGATCTTGCTGCACAAAGCTCTCTATTTCTGACAGGGTTACTAATTGTGAATTAACAAATGGCCCAATACTTGTACGCCTAAGTTCAACAATATGCGCACCACAAGCTAGCCGCCTACCTAAATCTTCAACCAGGGCTCTAATATAGGTACCTTTTGAGCAATGTACATGCATATGTAATAAATTTTTCTCTCGATGAATTAATTCAAAATTATAGATTTGGACTTTCCTCGATTGTCGTTCAACTTCTATTCCTTGTCTTGCCAATTTATGCAACCTTATTCCATGATATTTTATAGCGGAAAACATCGGTGGAACCTGTTCGATATTTCCGGTTAAGAATTTTATGTTCTTATTTATATCATCCGCAACTATAGATGACGCATCTTGCTTTTCAAGCACTCTACCATCTGCATCACCTGTGTCTGTTGTAACACCAAGCATGAGTATTACATCGTAATGCTTGTCTGCAGTAAGTAAATAATTTGAAATTTTAGTTGCTTGTCCAAAGCAAATTATTAACATCCCGGTTGCAAGAGGATCTAAACTTCCAGTATGGCCTGCTTTTGCGGCATTTAATAATTTTTTTACTTTCTGCAATGCCAAGTTTGAAGTAATGCCTGCTGGTTTATCTAACAACAACAAGCCATTTAGAACACGTCCTTTGCGCCGCCTGTTTGACATTGATTATTTATACAAACTCTTTTGGATCAGTTGCTCTATTCTTTCGCTTTTTGCCTCGGTATCATCAACGATAAATCGTAGTTCTGGCATTCTGCGTAAATTTAATTTACGACTGAGCAGTGTGCGCAAAAAACCAGTAGCCCTATCTAAACCAATAATACATTCAGTCGCATCTTGCTGAATATTCAATGGACTAAAATATACTCTTGCCAAACTTAAGTCTTTTGTTACTACAACATCATAAATTATGATTTCTGAAATACGTGGATCTTTTACTTCGTTGCGCAATAAAGTTGAAAGTTCGCGTCGAAGTTGCTCTCCGACTCGTAATGGTCTAGAAGATTCTTGTTGCACTTTGAGAATTACTCTATTTCAAGAGTTCTTATAGAGAACGAGCGACTTCGGTTCGTTCATACACTTCAATTTGATCACCGGCCTTAACGTCATTGTAATTTTTAACTGCAATCCCACACTCGGTACCCGCACGTACCTCATTTACATCATCCTTATGACGACGCAATGACTCAAGTTCACCCTCATAAATTACGACATTATCACGCAGTACACGTATAGGATTACCACGCTTTATAACACCTTCAATTACTTGTGTACCTGCCACAGCACCCATTCTAGAAGATCTAAATACATCTTTTACTTCTGCAAGACCAATAATCTCTTCGCGTAATTCTGGAGAAAGCAATCCACTCATTGCCTTCTTCACATCATCGATTGTTTCGTAAATGATACTGTAATAGCGAATATCAATGCCCAAATCCGCTGCAGCGCGTTTGGCAGCATTATCCGCGCGAACATTGAAACCAATCACAATTGCATTGGAAGCCTCTGCTAGATTGATGTCCGATTCATTTATACCACCGACACTTGCCATTACAATCTTAACTTTAACTTCGTCGGTAGACAGGTTTTCTAATGAATCTCGAAGGGCCTCTGCACTACCTTGCACATCCGCCTTGATTAAAACATTTATCGAGGCCGCTTCACCTTCACCCAATTGATTAAATACATTTTCCAATTTTGCAGCTTGTTGCGCTGCAAATTTCGTATCTCTGGATTTGCTTTTACGTAGATCAACGATTTCACGTACCTTGCGTTCATCTGTTACCACAATGGCCTCATCTCCTGCATTTGATGCTCCTGATAGGCCAAGTACAACTACTGGAGTCGAAGGTCCGGCAGTATCAATCTCTTTACCATGCTCATCAAACATCGCACGTACGCGTCCGAACTCTTCTCCAGTTAAAAGCATATCTCCTTTGGATAACTTGCCCTGTTGAACTAGCACTGTAGCGACCGGACCGCGGCCCTTATCTAACGAGGATTCAATCACTACGCCAGTTGCTGGACCATAATTAACGGCTTTTAATTCTAATATCTCGGCCTGCAAAGATATTGCTTCGAGTAAATCATCTATGCCTTTTCCAGTTTTAGCTGAGACATTAACGAAAATATTATCACCACCCCACTCTTCCGGAATTACATTATGGGCGGCTAGCTCATTGCGTACGCGCTCTGGATCAGCATCTTCTTTATCTATTTTATTGACTGCTATAATCATTGGTACATTAGCCGCTCGCGAATGTTCAATGCCCTCGATCGTTTGCGGCATCACACCATCATCGGCTGCAACAACCAATACAACGATGTCAGTCACTTCAGCTCCTCTTGCACGCATGGCTGTAAATGCAGCGTGGCCAGGTGTATCCAAAAAAGTGATCGTACCCTTATCGGTTTTCACACTATACGCTCCGATATGTTGAGTGATCCCACCGGCTTCGCCAGATGCAACCTTAGTGCGACGAATATGGTCGAGCAGAGATGTTTTTCCATGATCAACATGCCCCATAACTGTAACCACAGGGTTACGTGTGTGTGCTTCAGAGGTATCGTATTCGACTTGTAGTACATCAGCCTCAATATCTGCTGCTTGCATGGGCTTTGCATCGTGGCCCAACTCTTCAACAACGAGAATCGCAGTATCTTGATCTATAACCTGATTTATCGTGGCCATCACGCCCAATTTCATCATTACGGCAATCACTTCTGCTGCTTTGATCGCCATCTTTTGTGCAAGGTCAGAAACCGAAATGTTTTCGGGAACTAATATTTCCCGTTTGATAGGTTCAGTTGGTTTTTCAAACTTATGTTTATCACTGGGGGCTACTTTCCCAGGTCGGCGATGTTTAGGCTTAGCTTTTCGTTTGCCGCGCTTATCACTTGCGACATGGAGTTCTCGTCGCTTGATCTTGGTATCACTCTCAACTCTTTCAGGTTGAGCGAGTTCTGGTTCCTCTGTTTTTACTGTGATTGCTGGTGTTTCTATTGCGTGTTCTTCTTCTGGTTTGGAAACAACTTGCGTCACGTCTTCCTCTATGGTCACCACACTTTTTTGAGCTGCCTCTTGTTTTTCTTGTTCTTCTAATTTGGCTTTTGCCTCAGCTTCTTGAGCAGCTTTCTCCAATTGTGCAGCAACTTCTTTTTCTCTAGCTGCTTCTTTTTCTAATCGTTCTTGTTCTGCCTTGGCTTCTTCTTCTAAAACAACACTGCGCTTTACATAAGTACGTTTGCGTCGTACTTCCACGTTTACAGTAGCGCTGGTAGTGCTACCACGTCCTTGCACTCCACTAACTTTTAGTTGAGATGTGCTCTTTCTGCGTAGTGTTATTTTTCTGCCATCGTCAGATGGAAGTGAAGCAGCCTTGCTGCGGTTATTACGCAAATGATCTAGTAATTGCATTTTTTGCTCGTCACTAACAATTTGATCTGGTGCATTAAAGTCCAAACCGGCTTCAGAAAACTGTTCAAGCAGTTTCTCAATAGGAGTATTCACTACTTCTGCTAGCTGTTTAACGGTTACTTCAGACATTGCTAATAAATTATCTTAAAAATTACCAATTGATCTGTTAGCTTGTAACACCTTCGTTTTCAAACCATGGCGCGCGCGCAAGCATTATCAAAGCCCCTGCGCGATCAGCATCAAGGCCTTCTATTTCTAACAGGTCATCTACTGCTTGCTCTGCCAACTCTTCCATGGTCGAGATTCCTCTACAAGCAAGCTCAAAGGCTAGTTCTTTATCCATACCTTCCATATTCAATAAATCCGCTGAAGGTTCTGCATCGGCAAATTTTTCCTCAATTGCAATCGCTGAGGTCAGCAAAACATCACGTGCTCGTGTGCGTAATTCTTCGACAATTTCTTCATCAAATTCTTCAACTTCAACTAATTCTTTTGGAGGTACATAAGCGATTTCTTCAACGCTGGAAAAGCCCTCTTGTGCCAAAATGACTGCTACTTCTTCATCCACATCAAGTTGTGACATAAACATCTCTATTATTTGACGGGTTTCTGCTTCACTCTTCTCTTCTGCCTGCCCCTCCGTCATCACATTTAACTCCCAGCCAGTAAGTTGACTGGCCAATTTAACATTTTGTCCTCCTCTACCAATTGCTTGAGAAAGCTTTTCCTCATCGACAGCAATATCCATGCTCTTTTTATCTTCATCCATTACAATAGAAGTAACAGCAGCAGGCGACATCGCATTGATCACAAACTGGGCTGGATTTTCGTCCGAAAGGATAATATCAATTCGTTCACCTGCAAGCTCATTCGATACTGATTGCACACGAGAACCACGCATCCCTACACAAGCACCAACGGGATCCAATCTAGGGTCATTAGATTTCACTGCAATTTTCGCACGAAGCCCTGGATCACGCGCTGCTGATAGCACTTCTATAAGTCCCTGACCGACTTCGGGAACCTCAAGCTTAAACAATTCAATTAGAAATTCTGGTGCGGTACGTGTTAAAAACAATTGCGGACCACGAGCCTCCTCACGAACTTCTTGCAAATATGCTCGAACTCGATCGCCAGGTCGCATCGCTTCCCGTGGGATCATGTGCTCACGCGGGATAAAGCCCTCAGCATTTCCACCCAAATCAATATAGGTGCCAGAGTGATCGCTGCGCTTGACTACTCCCATCACGAGCTCACCGACCCGATCTTTAAACGCTTCCACAACTTGCGACCTTTCTGCTTCTCGCACTTTTTGAACAATCACTTGTTTTGCAGTGTGTGCGGAAATACGACCAAAAGCTACAGATTCAATAGGTTCTTCGATATATTCTCCTACTTGAATGTTAGGATGGTCTTTGATCGCATAGCTATACAATATCTGTCTTTCTGGAGATTCAAAATCTGGATCTTCATCATCCATAACCAACCAACGCCGATAAGATTCGTAATCACCCGACTCACGATCGATTTCAACCCGCGCATCCATTTCTAGACCATGTTTTTTACGTGTTGCAGTAGCTAGAGCTGCCTCGATGGCCTCAAAGATAATTTCTTTATCCACGCCTTTTTCGTTTGAAACTGCATCAACGACCAACAAAATTTCTTTGTTCATACTTAAATAACTCAAAAATCAATCATTAAATTTAATATCTATATCTAATTTTGCTCTTTTAATTGCATTTACAGGTACAGTGAAAAAATTATCACTATCAACCTTGATCTTGATATTTTCATCACCAACTTTTTCTAAAATTCCACTAATATTCCTACGCTCTTCGACTGGCCATAAGGTCTTTATTTTCACTCTACTTCCAATAACACTTTTCATTTGGTCAACACTAAACAATGGCCGATTTATTCCCGGTGATGAGATTTCCAAGGTATACGGCACTTGAATTGGATCTTCTACATCTAAAACAGCACTTAATTGCTGACTAACTCGAGAACAATCATCTAATGTCACACCATCATTCCGGTCAATGTATACCCGTACCTGTGCGGACCTCACGCCAGATTGACATTCGAGCCCCCAAAAGTCATAGCCCATGCCAACAATTACCGGCTCAATTATTGGCGCTATACCAAAAGGATCTCTATATAAAATCATACTCACAATGAAAAAATGGGCTCCCAGGCCCATTTTTATCTAGTTCACTTCCGTATGACTATGTAATTTACAAGCGGTCTCATCTTATTTGGCAACTGTCCAAATAATGCGATTAAAGCTTGCACAAGCAATAAAAAAGGCCCACTTGGGGCCCTTCAAATCATTGATCAAACAATGACTTATCATTTATCTAAACAAAAATTATTATAGGTAAAAAGACAGCATTCATCAACCCACATCGCTGTCATTGCTCTTTAGACACTTACCGAAGAGGGAAATTCAGTGAAATTACATGAAAACTCCGCGGCTGCATTCTAAACGCAGTGGCCAGATCTTTTTTAGAGACTGAGTTGAAAAGCGATAATCTAATAAATGGCAGTACATGGCTTAGCATTTTCTTAGCGGTTCATTTGGCCTGACAAATGTTGCATAAAAAAAGCCCGAGCTAAGTGCTCGGGCTTTTATTTAAACTTAGGGAATGTGATATGGACTCAGACGTGGACGATATCACCTTTCATTGAATATAGGATACAAAGAACTTCGTCTCGCTCTTTTTGACCTACATTGTTTTTATCTAAGGCAGCAAGCACATCATCAGTGACTGCATTAAACTCTTCATCATTAATATTCATGCCTGTGTGAGCGGTGAGCATATCCTTACCGGTATATTCCTGAGGCCCGCCAATTCCAGAGCAGAAAAACTCCCACACGACTTGTTTGACATTTTCACCGTCACTATTTACGTATCGGTTTTTAATCTTAGGATTGCTGGTATGGTTTACCCATATATCGGCTACGATCTGCCTAATTTTGTCGCCTCCACCAAGACGGTCATACAAACTTGCTTCACTCATTTGAAAAACTCCTCATACTTTTTTTATTGAAATTTTAAATATCAGCATTTTTACAGGTTGATTGCACTATTGTACATACTTCTGGGCAACAGTTTCCAGATTGAAATTGTATTAAATACCGATAACATAGCTAATATTGCTAGCTCTAACACCCCTACAGTTCTCAACTGGGCAACGATAGCATCCTGAAGCCCCCATCGGTTCCTATCCTGATAGCGTCATAATACTAAGTATTCATCATCAAAGATTGATTTTATGATTTTTACTGTCTTCGCTCTAAGGTTTCATCATATCTTGTCAAGGTATAATCTGCTCGTTTATATCCAAACTCAATTAACTCCTTTGCACGGTCAAATTCAAACCAACCGCAAATATTACGTGGTATTTCTATTACAATATCCGGACGATAAGCTGCTAGTTTAAATCGCGCGATTGATGTTTGCATGGTGTCCATAGATTGAGTAACAAGGTTAAAAAAACCTAAATCTTCCTTATTTTTATCAGGTACACCTTTTGGCAGTAATCCGTCAATAAACTTATCAATTCCCAATTGATATTTATTTGTAGTTTCATCTTCATTATTACTATTTGATTCCCTTCGAGAGTATGTGTTAAATGTTTCTGGTGGTCCGTTTAACACAACTGCGATCGTTAATTCGGTATTGACATTTAATGTTGGTGTTATAGGCACTGGATTAATAATTCCACCATCTATAAGCAATCGACCCGAAACCTTGACTGGTGAAAATATCATTGGCACAGCACATGAAGCTCGAATTGCTTGAAACAATGATCCCTGAGTAAGCCATATCTCTCTCTGCTCAATTACATCAGTTGCAACCGCAGTATATCCAATAGGTAAATTCTCAATATCGCGATCTCCTATCATTTCTTTTAGCACTTCTATTATCCTTCCGCCTTTAAATATAGATTTTCTGCTAAACGATACACCGAGTAAGCGGATGATGTTTCTTCGCTTTAATGCACTGACCCACTCTGTATAAAGATCAAGCTCACCCGCAGCATAAATACCGCCTATCAAGGCCCCCATGGATGCTCCAGAGATATATTGAATATCAAAATCACGTTCTTCTAAACAGCGTATAACACCAATATGCGCCAGACCTCTTGCGGCACCACTGCCCAATACTAGTGATATTTTTGTTTTTTTACCCACTTACTTAAGTCTTATAAAATTTACCTGAAAAATTTATTTAAACACTACCAGTGCTGAATAGTATTTAAAAAATTCAATCCAATAACATGCGATGCAAATTTATTTGTCCCACATGACATCCTCATTTTGAGCCGCTGCTGCTTCAAGTAATTCAATTAAGGGTTTGGCTCTTTTATCTATACTTACGTAATTTTCTGCTTCATCTTCATCCAGCTCAGCAGCAGGTTTATCACTAGCAGATTTTATTTCAGCGCTTACCGCTTGTTTTAGCTTTTCCAATGCAATGGGTATATCTTCAGCCTTTATGGCCCCAGGCACTGTACCACTATGTCCCATGTATTTAAGAAGCTTTAGTGCAATATCACCAAACATTGTAATGTTGGCATATGAATCAGTTTGAAATGTTATCAGCATATTAATTTCTTATTTCTGTTAATTTGTAAAAAGATAGTAGTAGCTATATTACTACTTTGACAATGTGTGATTAGGAATAAGTTCACAAGAAACAACTCATTCATCGATGCATGTTCGTGGCGGGCTCAGCTAGACTTGCACAATGCATGCGCATGGGACACTTGCGTCTGGGTATTACACGCAAATTAATTTGCAGCAAAGCTGCTACACCTACTTTTTAGACTAGTGGTAGAACTATTCGTGCGAGACCAAAAACAGTTGCGTGATATCAATTAGGTGCAAATCTTTTGGTAGCGGGGCAGGATTTGAGCCTGCAACCATCGCCAGGATATAGAAGTTAAGCCAGTCGGTCGTCTAACACGAATTTTAGCTCAGTTTATTAATTTTAGATTTTTTATAAATTAGAATCGCTACGCGATGCTTAATAAGCGCGTAATACCCACGCGCAAGTGTGGTAGCGGGGGCAGGATTTGAACCTGTGAGCATCGCCATGATATGGAAGTTGAGCCCGCGTCGGGATCCTAAGCGCAAAAATGTTGCTGAAGAATTGTAGTGTGATGTGATTGGTAGCGGGGGCAGGATTTGAACCTGCGACCTTCGGGTTATGAGCCCGACGAGCTGCCAGACTGCTCCACCCCGCACCAGGAAGCGGGAGTGTACTGATTCAATCTAGTCTTTTCAAGTTATCTACTAAATTGCGTAAATTGCCCATTTTATTTAATTTATCACTTGGATACAGTAATTCAGCAATGCATTGGGGAAGAAAAACAATGCCACAATTGATAAGCCATTAATCGATAACACTGTTTGTGCAAGCATTGAAGATTCTGTATAGAGTTTCTCTTCCACTTCATCAAAATACATAAATTTCACTACACGTAAATAATAAAACGCACCAACGATAGTCATTACAATTGCCAATATTGCTAACCACAGCATTTCGTTACTAATTAAACTTTGCAAAATATACAGCTTGGCATAAAAGCCAACTGTCAACGGCACACCTGCCATTGAAAACATAAGCAATAACATCATCAAAGCAAACCATGGATTAGATCTGCTTAGGCCTTTTAGGTCAGCAAGCGCATCTACTTCTTTGTTTTGATGACTAAGCAGTACCAACACGCCAAATGCACCAGCCGCCATAAGAACATAAACAACCGTATAAAAAAGCGCGGCGGCATAACCAAAATCATTACCGGACAATAATCCCAGTAGCACAAATCCAATATGTGAAATAGTAGAGTACGCGAGCATACGTTTAATATTACTTTGTGCAATGGCAATAACATTGCCAAAAACTAATGATAAAGCAGCTAAAATTATCAGCATTCCTTGCCAATCAGAAAGTAACTCTTGCAAACCATCGCTCAATAGACGTATTGCCATTACAAATGCTGCAAATTTTGGCGCAGTTGCGATAAATAACGTAATCGCGGTGGGCGCGCCTTGATAGACATCAGGCACCCACATATGAAAAGGAATTGCGCCAAATTTAAACGCAACACCGACAACCACAAAGGTTAATGCAAATACTAAAGGTATATTAAATTCATTTACATTTTCCAAATAGCGGTTCAATTCGGCTAAATCCAATGTCCCAGATATTCCATATAAAATTGACATACCATACAGCAACATGCCAGAAGCTATTGCCCCTAAAACAAAGTATTTTATTGCAGCTTCAGATGCGTCGTTTGAATCACGTACATAGGCTACTAAGGCATATAGACACAAAGATAGCAACTCTAGACCTAAGTAGATTAATACAAAATTATGTGCAGATGCCATCACTAGTATTCCAAGCGTTGCAAACAAGCCTAAAATATAAAACTCAGCTTTTGCATGAGCACGTTGCGCCAAGTAAAGCCGTGCATAGAGAAAAACCACGGCCACAGTTACACATACAAATAACTTGATGGCTCTAGCCAACTCGTCATCAATGTACATGCCTGCAAAAGCCAATGAATTAGTATGCTGTGGTGCAAAATACACCAATGCAAACGTTCCAATTAATGCAACCAAACTCAACCAGTACGCGACTGCTTCACTGGCTCGACCAGCAAATAGGCTAATCATCAACACCGCAGAAGTCGCTAGCAACAATGCAACTTCAGGCATAGCAAGGATTAAATCTGCAGTTAAATTATTCATGCTGATTATCTGAGATTTGTCAGCTGTGCTTGCTGGAGCAGATGAGTTACAGATGCATCCATTATTTCAATCAGTGGCGCTGGCCAAAGTCCTAGCCAAAGTACAAGCAATGTCAAAACAAATAAGCAGATAAATTCTCTATGGTTGAGATCACTTAGCTTTGCGACTTGCTCGTTAGCGACTGCTCCAAATACAACACGCTTTATCATCCAAAGAGTGTATGCAGCACCAAGAATTAAGGTTAATGCAGCAAGAAATGCATACCACACATTTGCATTAAAGCTTGCTAGTATCACCATAAACTCTCCGACAAATCCAGAAGTGCCTGGCAATCCGGCATTTGCCAACGCAAAAATCACGAAAAATGTTGCAAATTTAGGCATGCTGTTTACCACACCTCCGTAATCAGCTATTTGTCTGCTGTGCATGCGGTCATACAAAACTCCAACACACAGGAACAATGCTCCAGAAATAAAGCCATGTGAAACCATTTGTACCATGCCACCTTGCACCGCTAACTCTGCATGTGAATGGCTTCTTGTGAATAATGCAAAAATCACAAAAAATCCAAGTGTGACAAATCCCATATGTGCAATTGAAGAATAGGCAATTAACTTTTTCATATCACGTTGTGCCAACGCTACTAAACCGATATACACCACTGCAATCAACGAGATGGCAATAATTAAATAGGCCAATTGGCTACTGGCATAAGGTGTGATGGGAATACTAAAACGCAAAAAACCATAGCCACCCACTTTCAATAGGATGGCCGCTAACACTACAGAACCTCCAGTAGGCGCCTCCACATGAGCGTCAGGCAACCAGGTATGCACGGGCCACATTGGAATCTTTACCGCAAAGGCAATAAGAAAAGCTAAAAATATTAAAAATTGCTCGTTTGCTTCTAACTTAAATTGTTGCAACTGCACAATTTCAAATGTGCCGGCATTTAAGTAGAGGTAAATAAGTGCAATTAATAGAAATACAGATCCAAAGAATGTGTATAAAAAGAATTTTATTGTTGCATAGACTCTGCGTGGCCCACCCCATATGCCAATAATTAAAAACATTGGAATTAACATGCCCTCAAAGAAAACATAAAAAAGGATGGCATCAAGTGCACAAAAAACGCCTATCATTAAGCCTTCTAAGATTAAAAACGAAGCAAAGTATTCAGCGATGCGCTCTGACGAAATTTCCCATCCTGCAATAATAACCAGCACAGTGATAATCGTTGTGAGTAATATTAGTGGTACAGAAATTCCATCTACGCCAAGTGAGTAATGAATATTAAATGCTTGTATCCAAAGAAAATGCTCATAAAATTGCATTTCATAGCTACTGCCATCAAATCCGCTAACTAATCTGCTGCTTACAATAAAAGTTATCGCTGCTATCAGTAGCGACAACCATCGCACAGCATCGACTGACAATTTCTTGGCCGCGATCACTAGCAAACCACCAAAAATTGGCAACCAAATTACAAGACTAAGGATGGGAAGCGATGCAAACATAGATACTTTTATAAAAATCGTATACTAAGCAAAAACAACAATCCAATAATCATTACAAATGCATAGTCATATAGGTGTCCTGTTTGAATTTTCCGTGCTTTCGCAGAAAACCAATTCACAATCTTTGCAGAGCCATTCACGACCAATCCATCAATTAATAGCCGGTCTCCAAATGAATCGCAGAATGAACCCATTTTGCGCGTACCCGTTGCAAAGAACATTTGATAGAACTCATCAAAGCCGTATTTATGTAATAACACTTTATATAGAACAGATAGTTTTTGTTTTAATATCTCTGCAAGCTGCGGTTGTTGCAAATACATCCACCAGGCGCAAATGACTCCAGCTAGCGCAAGCCAGACAACTTTGCCTTGTAATCCATGCAATACAAAAGACCACACGCCATGGAAATGGTATTGCATTTCAGCGATCGCAGGATGGCTATCCGATACAAAAATACTGTTGGCAAAATAATCACCAAAAACAAACTGGCCAATAAATAATCCTGCAACCACGGAAGGAATCGCTAACAATATCAGTGGCACGGTAATGACTTTTGGTGATTCCTTGATGTGCTGTTCAGTATGTGAATCCATTCTGGGTTCGCCATGAAATGTCATAAATAACATTCGAAATGTATAAAACGCAGTGACAAACACCCCTGCAAGTACCAGCACATAAGCAAACTGCGCACCCGGCAAATCTGAATGATTAACAGCTTCGATGATGGCATCTTTAGAAAAGAATCCAGAAAACCCTGGAAAGCCTATTAAAGCAAGTGCGCCAATTAGTGCGGTCCAATACGTGATTGGCATGTATTTGCGCAATCCACCCATGTTGCGCATATCTTGTTCATGATGCAGAGCCACTATGACTGAGCCCGCAGCTAGGAACAATAGCGCCTTAAAAAATGCATGCGTAAACAAATGAAATATAGCAATCGAATAGGCAGAAGCCCCTAAGGCAACCGTCATATAACCCAATTGTGATAACGTTGAATAGGCCACAACTCTTTTTATGTCGTTTTGGACAATACCCACTAAGCCCATAAAGAATGCCGTCAACGCGCCAATTACAAGAATTACTGAAAGCG
>CAJHZF010000053.1_pt1 | contig 16477 bp, 13 predicted proteins | sample 9198891 | NCBI WGS metagenome assembly CAJHZF01 (sample SAMEA7708349, study PRJEB35096) | sediment metagenome | biome: marine neritic benthic zone biome [ENVO:01000025]; feature: sediment [ENVO:00002007]; material: shallow marine sediment [ENVO:03000034] sea grass bed [ENVO_01000059] ...
CACGAGCATCTGCAATCACGCCAAAAAACCTCCCCATCAACGATTTACCACTGGAAGCTTTGAATTCGGCCAATGCCGGTGCGGTCAGCGATTCAATTTCTTGATAAGCGGCTGCAATCTCCAGCGGAACACCATACTTCTCAATGATCGGAACCAAAGCTTCCGCTTCAGAGCCCCCGGCCTTAAATTCAGGCGACTGGTCGAGGGCAGTTCTCAGGTGTTCCTCAGCATCTGCAAGTGCGTCTTGCCGGGTGGCCTCGTCGTATCCGATCAGCGCTTGGGCTAAATGCTCCAGATATGCTTCGACGTTTTCAATCATTTCCTACTCCTTCTAAAGAGACTTCGACAAAGTCTCTGATTTTGCCCCAGATTTCGATCCATTCCAGCAAAGTCTCCCGTCCGCGGTCCGTGATCTCGTAGTACCTTCTCGGAGGTCCGGTCGTCGAGGGCTCTACCTGGCTTTCTAGCAGTTGGCTGTTCTCCAAGGAACGCAGCACAGGGTCCACTGGGCTACTTTTCCTATCCAGTACGCCATATAATATGGCTATTGTCATAAACAACTTGGGTACTCTCGCCCAAAGTAGTGCAGGTTTAAGTACTTGCCCATACTTTCTACGTTGATTCCAAAAGAATGGGCGTAAATACCATGCAGTCTCGCTTAATTTTTGCTCTGAGATTCTCATTCAATAATTTTCTCGTGATGAAATGATATGATATTCAAAGTTGCACTCTACGTAACCGCAACGCATTACTAATTACAGATACGGAACTTAAGCTCATCGCGGCGGCGGCAATCATTGGCGAGAGGAGTAAGCCAAATACTGGGTACAATACACCAGCCGCCACCGGAACACCTAAAGAGTTGTAGATAAATGCGAAAAAAAGATTCTGTCTAATATTTCCCATCGTCGCGCGGCTTAAACGTCGCGCCCGTACAATGCCGCGAAGGTCACCTTTTACAAGTGTGACTCCAGCACTTTCCATTGCCACATCCGTGCCAGTACCCATCGCAATGCCAACATGCGCCTGTGCAAGAGCAGGTGCATCATTGATACCATCCCCTGCCATGGCAACCACCCTTCCTTGAGCTTGAAGTGACTTAATAACTTGCGCTTTTTGTTCCGGTAAGACTTCTGCTTGTACGTCATCGATATTAAGCTTGCTCGCAACCGCCTTTGCAGTGGCTTCACTGTCGCCCGTTAACATCACAACTTTCAAGCCTTCTTTGTGCAAATCTGCAATGGCACTTGGCGTCGTCTCTTTGATTGGATCGGCAACGCCAATTGTGCCTGCTGCTTCGCCATCAACTGCAAGTAACATCACGGTTTGTCCTTCGCTTCGCAGCGTATTCGCACGTTGTGGTAAATCACCAGCATCAATATTAAAACTTTCCAACAATTTAAGATTTCCTAAGGCGACATTGTGACCATCTACTTTACCAGTAACACCTTTACCGGTTACCGATTGAAAGTCATCGACTGGACTTAATTCAATCTGTTTATCTTTGGCGCCACGCACAATGGCTTCTGCCAGTGGATGCTCGCTGGCTTGCTCAAGACTTGCGGCCATTTTTAGCAATTCATCTTCATCAAAATCTTCTCGTGCAAGAGTGGACATCAAACGTGGTTTGCCTTCAGTAAGCGTGCCAGTTTTGTCCACAATAAGTGTATCCACCTTTCCCATAATCTCTAACGCCTCTGCGTTTTTTATTAGCACTCCATTAATCGCACCCAGTCCGGTACCTACCATAATGGACATCGGAGTTGCCAAGCCCAATGCACATGGGCACGCGATGATTAATACCGCAACGGCATTTATAACCGCGTGCGCGATGCGCGGATCAGGACCCCATAACCCCCAAACGATAAGAGTAATCACAGCAATAATTACAACAGCAGGAACAAAATACGCCGCAACAACATCTACCAGCCTTTGAATTGGTGCACGAGAACGCTGCGCTTCGGCAACCATGTGTACGATTTGCGACAAAAGTGTGTCTGCACCCACTTTCTCGGCTTTCATGATTAAACTGCCGGTGCCATTAACCGTTGCTCCAATTAACTTAATGCCTGCAGACTTTTCTACTGGGATGGGTTCTCCGGTGACCATGGATTCATCTACATTACTGGTCCCTTCGACAACGATTCCATCTACTGGAATCTTTTCGCCAGGGCGCACTCGTAAAGTGTCTCCCGGTTTTACATGTTCAAGTGGAATGTCTTCTTCGTTTCTATCCGCTCGTATAATGCGCGCCGTTTTGGGTGCTAGCCCCAGTAGCATTTTAATTGCTGCATTCGTGCGACTGCGTGCACGCAATTCTAATACTTGACCTAATAAAACTAATACAGTGATAACTGCCGCAGCTTCAAAATAAACAGGGACACGCCCACTTTCCATGCGCACAGAAACTGGAAAAATATTTGGCACAAGGGTTGCAATTACGCTATAGCTCCACGCAACGGCAATACCCAATCCAATCAAGGTAAACATATTAAAGTTGCGTGTAATGACGGATTGCCAACCTCGAACAAAAAAAATCCAACCTCCCCATAACACAACGGGGGTTGCAAGGATCATTTCCAACCACTGACGAGTACGTAGTGAAATAACTTCATTGAACGCTTCGGGCCAGATCTCCGAACCCATAGCACTGATTAATATCGGTATTGCGAGCACAAGACATACCCAAAACCGACGAGTCATGTCTTTAAGTTCTGCGTTGTCCTCTTCGGCTGTAACAACGCGCGGTTCTAAAGCCATTCCGCATTTCGGACAATTGCCAGGATGATCTTGCATCACTTCCGGGTGCATCGGACAAATATATTCTGTTTTTTCACTAAGCACTGAGGGTATAACCATTGGCTCAAGTGACATGCCGCATTTAGGACAAGATCCTGGTTCAGGTTGTTGAATTTCAGGGTGCATCGGACAGCTGTAGATAGTTCCCTTTGGCATTTCTTGAATAATTTTTTTGTATGAAGCGTGCTGAGGATTTTCTACTTTTGTATGCTAATCATAATCTGCGTAATTGTCTTCTTGTGCATTTTGCTCTAACTTTTTCATTACTATGTCCTTGTTTATACTTCGAATCATTTTGACTCTAATTATTATTTGTAATTGTCTTAATAATCATCACAATGACAACAATCCACATAAGAACACCTAACGACCAATGTCCAAAGCCAAATCCCCAATGCGAGAAAAATCCTCTACCATTGTGCATCACGATTGCCTACTTAATAACGTACTTGTAGCTGATATGAATTATCTGTAATCGAAAACGAAAAATATAATTCTTAGTAGAGTTGCAGGTTTGCAGTTCTAGCCCACACTTTTTTTTATTCAATCTTTTCATACATGCATACTTTATTGCGAATTTGCATCATTCTTAATAGATGTCCATAAAAATGTATATCAATTTAAAAGTAGTTGAAAAAACTTGCGTGTCTGCATTGCGTATTGCCTGTAAACTTCACCGAACTTTAGAAATTAAATTTCAAAGCTTTACATTGGTAGAAATTGATTATAAATCATTGCAATTAGCCAACCGGCTACCCCTGCCCAAACAACCCAAGCAGCAAGACCCCAGCAAAACCCTTGCTACCCCATCGTAAAACTCATAGATGCGGTATCGCCATGCATCATTCCTGCCGACATATGCGTCATAAATTTTGGTAATAAGACTACGAGTAGACTACATATGACCCACAATACTGCAGTGGCGATGGCGCTGGCGATCCCCAATATCATTGGATTAAGTTTCATGCTGCAACTCCAAAAATAATACCCTTATCCCTTGATATTTAGATTCTTATTACGTTTTTAAATCGAGAATCTATTGATATACATCAACCTTAAATCACCGCCTTGTGAAAATATAGTTTATATATGTATTGAGTTCAGTTCCAGATTGAATCTAGTGAAAATCCGTTCTGGATTGAAAATTACAAATCGGATATTGGTCTGATATAAGTAAGAGCTTTTTCATAAATACATCTCAATTGTGAATACTAGAGCACTTATATGTAGTGTTGATGAACTATTTTGGAGTAACGAAATGTCTAAAAAATCTCAATTAAAACCATTAGCAGCAGCTGTTAGTGCAGTGTTAGCGAGTGGTGTATTTATCATCCCAACCGTGAGCGCAGAAGAAAGCCCTTTCCAAATAACCGAACTATTTTCTGGCTACATGCTAGCGGGGAAAGAAGGTAAGTGTGGTGAAGGCAAATGTGGAATGAAAATGGAAGGCAAGTGTGGAATGAAAATGATGGATACCAATGAAGATGGAGACATCAGCAAAGAAGAGTTTATGCAACATCACGAAAAGAAATTTACCGAGAAAGATAAAAATGAAGACGGTAAATTAACCGCCGATGAAATGAAGATGATGAAAATGAAAAAAGGTGAAGGCATGTGTGGTGAAGGTAAATGTGGCAGGAAAAAACCTAGTGAAGATAAAACCGATGGTTAAGCTTGCGTGTTTCAACTAATAAAAGCGGCGAGTATGTGCTCGCGGTTTTCCATTGAGGCTTAGGAATCAATCGTGAAGGTCCGCTTTGGGTGGTTAACAGTCATGCAAACCTTTCATACTGTCATTGTAGTTTTAGCACTTACAACCGCTTCCGCCAGCCATGATAAGGATGTCGCCTGACCAGTTTTGGGTTTTGAAAGATTAGGATTAATAATGCACCTGCGATGAATCCCCCGATATGTGCCCAAAATGCGACTCCACCTTCTGTCCTTCCAAATGAACTGATACCACCAATAATCTGCAGCAACAGCCAGTAGCCCAACATCCAAAATGCAGGCACAGCAATCGTCGTTACATAAAAGCCTAGCACGACGAGCATTTGCACCGTTACCCGTGGATAGAGCAATACATAAGCTCCCATAACTCCGCCAATAGCCCCCGAGGCTCCAACCATTGGTATGACAGACGCAGGATTAGACAAGATTTGTAGTCCAGCAGCGGCCAGGCCACATAATAAGTAAAATGCTATGAAACGCATGTGACCCATGGAGTCCTCGACATTATTTCCGAAAATCCACAAGAACCACATGTTGCCGATGATGTGCATCCAGCCGCCATGCAAAAACATATGACTAATAACAGACAACCAGCTAGATGAATCAGTAATCTGGCAAAGCATGTTAGGTCCGACTTGGATGGACACACCTGCAGGTACTGTCTGCAGCAGCTCCCCCGGAAGCAGCCCGAGTTGGCACACAGACTGTGAAAGAGAAGGTTCACTACCAAGCCCTTGTACAAAAATCCAGGCAAATACGTTTAATGCAACAATCGTATATGTGGCGTACGGCGTGAGATAGTGCGGATTGTCATCGCGAATCGGAAACATCTATTAATTAACAAAGAGTCCTAAAAGGCGTCCGTCCCTGGTTTGAGTGAATAGTTAAAGTCTAGCAGTTGAAGTGCTCTTTGGGTCGAAAGCGCTCCAATAAGTATAGATTATTTATACTGCCATAGTAGTTTTAGCAAATAGATCAATTGCTCTACTACAAGCACCTACATGTTTTGATAATAATGGTTTAACAAAAAAATTTTAGTGTTGAAATTTTTCTATTCTTATATTTGCATGAATAAACCGTCTTGTCTTTTTAGGATTAGCCTATTACTGGTCTTTGTTAGTACCGCTGCATTTGCGGAGCCCATTACCCAAATTGCATTTGGCTCATGCCTAAATCAAAACCGACCCCAACCGATTTGGAATTCGATAATTAGTCAAAATCCTGACATGTTCGTATTTATGGGAGACAATATCTATGCGGATACGACTAAACCACATGTCATGCGAAACAAATATAAACAGTTGGCCGATCAGCCTGGTTTTAAGAAACTTAAAATTACTATACCGATCTTTGCAACGTGGGACGATCATGACTACGGTCAGAATGACGCGGGTGAAGAAAACCCGATAAAAGAACAAGCAGAACAAATTTTTTTAGATTTTTTCGATGTTCCCACAACCTCACCGGTAAGAGGGAGGCCGGGCGTGTATGACGCCCATATATTTGGTCATCCCGAACAAAGCGTGCAGCTTATATTGTTAGACACTCGATTCTTTCGTGGTCCGGCAATTAAAATCAAAGCTGCTACTCCAGACTGCCCTAAGTTCCATTATATGCAGCAACGTAATCCTGAGGTTTCATTGCTTGGCGAAGCGCAGTGGAAATGGCTTGCTATGCAATTACGACAACCCGCACAAATTCGAATTATTGTCTCAAGCATTCAAGTTATTCCGGATGAGCACTGTTGGGAAAAGTGGTCGAATTTTCCCTTGGAGAGACAAAAACTATTCGACGTAATCGCTTCTACTCACGCCACTGGCATCGTGTTCATCAGCGGCGATCGACACCTAGCCGAAATATCCAGATTAGAGTTTGATAAAATCGGTTATCCGCTGTATGAAATTACATCTAGTGGTATGAACACGAAAATGCGTGGTGAATATGAACAAAATCGATTTCGCTTAAGTGCTGATAATTATCGCGAGCACAATTTTGGCATGATTAGTATTGATTGGGACAATCCCACACCAAAATTAATACTACAAATCAATAACAAACTTGGAGAGACACTTTTTCAAAAAGAAATCTTGTTAAGCGAACTAACCCCTAAAAAAATCGCTCACTAGGGTTGTTGCACAGAACTAGATTGAACAATATGTGCTTATAATTTGTTTATTCATTGCTAGTAGAATTCAATTTAGATACATCAATTCTATTATTTGAATTAATAAAACTTACTATGTCTCGCACAGTGGGCGCAGAGTCTTCGAATCCGCGAATAAAAGGCGCAATAATTTTAGTATGATTGGTATGTTCATACAGACGTAGCGTTACGTTCCCATTTTTACTCTTAATTTTTTCAGCCAATGATACGCTATTTTTTGGCAACACAGTCGTATCTTTTTTGCCATGTAATAATAAAATAGGCATTTCATTTCCGTCTATGTATTTTATCGGTTGACTCGATGTACGTATTTTTTCAGGAAATATTTTTTTCAACTTATTAGATTTAAGTGGCAGAAAGTTATATGGGCCTGCTAGTCCTATAAATCCTGCAAGATTTTCGGTGTTCACCTCTGCTTTATTTAAGTATTGCTCATTCGTGGTCAATAGACTTGCAATATGCGCACCAGCGGAGTGACCCATTAAATAAATTCTTTCAACATGACTTATATATTCTTCATGATTTTTTTGCAGCCATGCTATTGCAAGAGCTGCATCTTCAACAAAGGATGGAAATACAACCTCAGGATATAAGCGATAGTCCGGTATTGCCACTGTATATCCTTGTTGTGTCAATGTTGCTGCGATAAATTTATATTTATTTTTACTACCTGATTCCCATGCACCTCCATAGAAATATACTACAAGCACTCTATTTGCATTGTTCTCATTGTTCGTTTCTTTTGGGATGTAAATATCCAGCTTTTGACGATCTATGCTTCCGTATGCCACATTAGTAATTTTCTCAAAGTGATCTGTAGAACTTGCCAAATTGACTAGTGTTAAAGGACTACACGCAAACAAAAGTGCAATTAAACACATATTGCATAAGAGTAATTTTGTTTTCATATTCAAAACTAAACTAGATTTACATATCTATCGCTACATCAATCCAATCTTCATTCGCAGGGTGCATCAAATAATCCACGTGATCACGCTCCTTTGATATAAACCAATCGTTAAACTCATCTTTGTCTAATATCACCGGCATTCGATGATGTATTTTTGACATCTTCTTATTTGGATCTGTAGTTGCGATACTAACGAAGATCTCACCAGTTTCAGAATTAATTTCATACACGCCACCAAACGCAAATCCATCGTCATAGGTTGGTTTAATTCGATAACGATCTCGGTGGCCTTTAGGTTGGTTCTCATTCCATTCAAAGAAACCACTTGCAGGAATAATGCAGCGACGTTCGCGTAATGCTTTAGACCAAGTGCGTTTCTCCCATGCCTCATAGCCACGAAAATTAATTAACGGTCTTTTCGTAAAGGGACGTTCCCAGCCCCAGGTCATTACCGCAATTTGATTGCCGTCTTCACCACGAAAAACCACGTCAATTTGATTGGTGGGATAAACTTGGTTGCGTGGTGTGAAATTCACAGGGCTAACATCCAATGCTTTAATGATGGAGTCTGGATATTGGTCAAGTGAAAATCTGCCGCACATTTCAAGGAAAAATATTATTATTAAGATTGTTTATTGTACAACAGATATATTAGTTCAAGAATATTTTGAATTAATATTCAAAATAAAGTTAATTATTTTTATGTAGATAATCGTATGTTGTGGCTTGATCTTATTTTCTACGAGTACATGAGCCACTGAAAACTATTGTCACGATGAAGTAACCGACGCTTATTGGGATGGTCTAACGATTCTAGCAGTAGATCACATAGATGTAATCAACTTAATTAATTTGCGCAAATAACTTTGCAGGCGAATCGACACAGGTGTAATTCCTGTTGAGAATGCAGCAAAAAATATTTGAGCGTGAACGTAGCCGAGTTCTAGATGGATTGGTGCGTGGAAAATTCTAATTCTTGAATGTCCGCTTACGGCCAAAAGCGGACATTAATGAACGCACCAAATTGTACAAAGAAGTGTGCATCTCTGGAGTCCAGCTTTTCACGCGCTCATTGCCGAGCCCGTTTTTGTCTACGATGTACTCGTCTCAGCGCAGCTTGTCGACGGCCGTGTCGACGCACGATCTGAATTTCCCAATGGATCGTGCAATGTCATCATCGCCCTTGTCTTTTTTCTTTTTCTTTTTTTAATTCTTGTCGAGAAATTCCGTGCAGCTCAGGAGTTGTGTGAAGTCTTGGTTCGGATCGAGTTTCTCGACAAAGTTTCCAAACTCAGCGACATCAGTGAAATTGTCGGAAGCAAACAGACCGTCTGGGCTAAAGAAGAACAAAGCTGCAATGTTGGCGTCAGTTACGTTGATGAGAAATTGATTGGAATTTCCTCCAGAGAAGTTCGCGCCGTACCAATGCCAACCATAGGCCGGCGCATGGCCAGCATACGGTTGGCAGGGGCCCTATTTCAGATGCTCGCTCGAGAAAGTGTGCTGGGTGCTGGTCAACGGTGAATGGCACGCACGACAACTGTTTAAGTCTTTCTTCGCAACTGAGCCATCGGATTTAAAGGTCGCAAAGTCCCAGTCACCGTTCTTCAGCTCGTCGGGGAACTTAGCGCCCCATCCTGGCTGCTTCTCCATAACGGCTATCACAGCGAGCTTGTCAATAATGCGACGTCCCAACGCACTTGTGATGACCTTGCCACTCGCGTCTTTCTTAGCTTTATAAACTTCGCCGATCAAGACGGACCCATACGGAAATTGCCCATTTTCCTTCATTCCTTTGACGGCAATGTCGTTTGCATACAGGTGGATGATCTGGTCATCGTTCTGAGTACGGTCAAGGTTCAAGTAATTTGTATACGTCATTTTATAGTCGGCAGGGAATTTGATCGGCCCATCCTGGGCAAAGCCAGTGCAGGAGAGCACGGCGATGACTAGTCCGACTAGCAGCTTCTTTTGTAGCATATTGTCGTCTCTTTTAGTTTACGGCGCCTACTATTCAAAGCGGCAGATGTTATAAGAGGTAAGAAATATACCTCTTATATCGAGCGCAGTATATTAGTAATTGTTTTGGCTCATCAATCTAGTATTCAAGTACCCAACCGGTGTGCTAATTGGAAGTCGTATTTAAACGTCCGCTTTGGGTCGAAAATGGACACTCAAGTCTAAGTAAAAGTTAACAATATTTACATGTATTGGCGCTGAAATTTATATTAAACCCCAAAATTTATTGTGTTAAAAACCATGTCTATGTTCCCCAAATGGCAATGTGGTGGTTGAATCGCATTTTTTTTAGTTCTATTTTTATCAATAGTGTCAACTAATTTGTGAGCTCCGCGTTATTGATAGTAACTGCCCTTATTAGGCGGAATTTCAATATGCTAAGAATCATAAGTCACATACTACTGGTTTTCTTGTTACTCGTTGTTAGCGGTGTTGTACTTGCGATGCCCGATGCAGAGGCTAGGCATTTGCTATCAAGAACTGGGTTTGGGGGTGATGCGGAAGAGATTCAATACTACGCTACGTTAAATTATGAATATGCAGTAGCCCAATTGCTTGAGCAGTCTAATACTAAAACAGAGATGTCTCCTCCTGCATGGTTATTCGAGCCATTAAAATTTGATCGCAACCGCATGAAAAATGCCTCTGTAGAACAACGTGAAGCGTTTCGTATGGAGCAGCGTAAAAAAGGGCTGGAGTTAAAGGGTTGGTGGTATACAGAAATGGTGAATACAGATTCACCTTTTACAGAAAAAATGACCTTGTTTTGGCATAACCATTTCACTTCAAGTTTGCAAAAAATAAAACAGCCTATTTTGCTATACCGTCAAAACGAGTTATTTCGAAAGTATGCCTTAGGTAATTTCAAGGAACTCACTCATGCAATTTGCAGAGATTCTGCAATGTTAGGGTATTTGGATAATTTCAAAAGCTCTAAACAAGCCCCTAACGAAAATTTCGCACGCGAATTATTAGAGTTATTTTCTTTAGGCGAAGGTAACTACACCGAGTTAGATATCAAAGAGGCAGCTCGAGCATTCACTGGGTGGTCAATCGATCGCAAAACAGGTGAGTTTAGATTTTACAAACGACGCCATGATTTTGGTCAAAAGAAATTCCTAGGAAAGAGTGGTGCGTTCGATGGTGATGACATAGTAAACATAATCTTTGAACAGCAAGAGGCAGCAACTTTCTTAGTAAATAAATTATGGTTAGAGTTTATTTCAGAATCTCCTAACAAAGCAGAGGTTGATCGACTTGCAAAAGTATTTCGCTCAAATAATTATGAAATGAAACCCTTGATGCGTGAATTACTGATCAGCAAAGATTTTCGAAGTCCTGCTAATTATGGTCGACTAATCAAATCTCCCGTCGATTTTATTGTAGGAACCTTGCGAATTTTTGAAATTCCAGTTCAGGATGGAAGATTGGTTGCATTTGCAGGTGCTCATCTTGGTCAAAATATATTTGATCCGCCCAATGTCAAAGGCTGGCCAGGTGGCAATGAATGGATTACGTCAAGTAGTTTGTTGTCTCGTCAGCAGTTATTAGAGCGTATGTTTCGAGGGAATGGCGCTGAAATGAGCAACAGGGCAAATAGAAAATTTGTATTACCAAAAATGCTAAGAGAAAACGATAGGAAAGTAGATTTACGGCCTTTTATAGAAAGATTTATTAATTCTTATGATAAGCAGGAAATAATAAATGTTCTCTTGGTGGAAGATGCTATTAACGTTAGTTTTACAACATCTGTTACGCATAAATTGAATACAAATGACATTCTGGCGTTGATGTCGGATCCCATCTATCAATTAAAGTAAGTCATCGTTGAATAATGTAAGGGGACTGTCATGAATAGACGTGAATTTTTAAAAATATCTGCTGGGGTATCGGCTGCCTACGCGTGTCCTTATTCATCATTGTGGGCACGCGTGAAAAGGCCGAAATTTTTACTACTAATTGAATTAAATGGTGGTAATGATGGTTTAAACACAATCATTCCATTTCGGGACCCAATGTATAAAAAATTGCGCCCAACAATTGGATTATCTAATGGAGAAATCATTCAGCTTTCAGATCAGCTTGCAATACATCAAGCTCTTGAACCGTTATATTCACTTTGGCAGGCTAAAATTCTTGCAATTGTAAATGGAGTTGGATACGAAAATCCAAACCGCTCGCATTTTCGTTCCATCGAGATATGGGATACTGCATCAAACAGTGATGAGTACTTGAGTACAGGTTGGTTGAGTCGTGTAATTCCAGGAAATGTTAAACATCCAAATTATTTGGTAGATGGGGTTGTCATTGGAAGGAATGCAACTCCGCTCAGCGGTAACAATATGCGGACCATCGTGATGAATACCATTGGAAATTTTACTCGGCAGGCAAAACTCATTGAACAAAAAATACAGCTAACTAAAAACCCTGCGCTTGCGCATATCTTAGGTGTACAAAGCGACATAAAAGATACTGCACAAGCAATAGAGCAAAAAACTTTAGAAACAAATATACACATTCCACAGTTTCAGGGAGGTCGGTTTGGCAAGCAATTACAAGAAGCTGCTAAATTAATTGTAAATGGTACTGCAGCACCTGTTATTAAAGTATCAATTGGTAGTTTTGATACACATGCGAATCAAAAAGGTGTCCATCAACTTTTGTTGAGTCAACTAGCGCAGGGGATTACTTCGTTTTATGAAGTTATGCGAGACCATAATCTCTGGAACGATGTGATTATGATGACGTATTCAGAATTTAGCAGAAGGGCTAAGCAAAATGCAAGTCAAGGAACAGATCATGGGACAGCGGCGCCACATTTTTTGATTGGTGGGCGTGTGAAAGGCGGGTTCTATGGGCAACAGCCTTCTTTAAATGATTTGCAAGATAATGATCTTCGTTACACAGTCGATTTTCGAAATTTATATAATACGATAGCCATTAACTGGTGGGAAAATCTAACTGGAATTGATCATTCACAGTATCCAGCATTAGATTTAATTGCTTGAAAAACTTATGAGACATTTTTAAAACTAGATCTCAGTTTGTCTAGTTGAATAACTGCAGTCTTCGAATAATCCAAAAATTCTGATGCTATTTTTGGTTTGCTAATGTAAAAGCCTTGTGCGTGCTTACAACCAAGATCTTTTAGAATGTTCAATTGCTCAATTGTTTCAATTCCTTCCGCAACCACATCTTTATTCAGCACCTTAGCCATTGCAATAATTGCTTTAACAATTGCTATTGAATCTTTATCGTGATTTAAATCTTTGATAAAATATTTATCAATTTTTAATGTTTGTGCAGGAAGCCTTTTGAGATAACCTAGGGATGAATAGCCTTTGCCAAAGTCATCAATGGCTATACTGATTCCAAGTTTATTCAGCCGATCTAATATACGCATCGTATGTTTATCATCGCTAAGAAATAGGCTTTCAGTAATTTCAAATTCAAGAATTGTTGTGCCAATATCAAAGTTTGAGATTAGTGCTTCAATATCAGTGAAAAAATTTTCATGCCGTAGCTGCCTTGCGGAAATGTTTACGGCCAATTTAGGTAAGGCCTGATGTTCAATTTGCCATTTTTCGCATTGTTTAATAGCTTCGCGTATTGCCCAGCTACCAAGTTGTACAATTAAGCCACTGTCTTCTGCATATGAAATGAACCGATCTGGACGGATATGGCCTTTATTCCTGTGTTTCCAACGAAATAGGGTTTCTGCCCCAGAAATATCACCTGATGCTATGTCTATTTGTGGTTGATAGACGAGATAGAGTTCTTGTCGTTCTAGCGCATGAAATAAGTCTGCTTCTAGTTCCGCTTTTTCGCGAATATTTTCTTGCATGGTATCGGTAAAAAATAAGTATCTTCCGCGACCCTTTTGTTTTGCCTTGTACATGGCGATATCAGCTTTTTGTAACAATACTTCCCAAGTATTGCCATCACTTGGAAATACTGAAATTCCAATACTTGCTCCAATCATTTGCTCATAATTATCGATATAAAATATCTCTGTTAGCCGTTTTATAATCTCTGCTGCAGAGATACTTGCGTTGTTGGAATCGTTTATAGTGGACAGAATTACGCCGAATTCATCACCACCATAACGTGCAAGCGTATCGCTAGATCGAATACAAGACTTGATTCGGCCACCTGCTGCTATTAGTAATTTGTCACCAATTGCATGGCCCTGCGAATCATTAATGACTTTAAAGCGATCTAGATCTATAAATAAAAATGCAAATTGCTTTTTCTCGTGTATTGCATCAGAAATTGCATTCTGAAGTCGTTTGATAAGTTGTTGTCGGTTCGGTAAGCCAGTTAAGTCGTCAAAATTAGCTTGGTAAAACAGTCTTTCCTCACGTTTAGCTAATTCAGATGTCATATGGTTGAACGAATCGCCCAATAACTGAAACTCATCGTTGCTTGTGATCTCAACTTTTTCATTGAAATCACTTTTTGCTAATCTTTTTGTGGCCATTAAGAGTTTTTCTAGTGGCACTAAAATTTTTGTTATTTGGTTTAAACTAATTAATATGACAAATAAAATTGCAAGCAAAAATGCAGGTAATAAAATTCTTGTAAAAGCTTTTATTGGTGCAAATATTACTTCGCTGGGTTCAGTGTAATATATCAACCAACTGTTTGTATTAAAACGTCCATTTAAAAACAACTCCCAGAACGCAATAGTATGGCTTTTATTGTTTAGATTAAGTGTTTGTATAGTGTTTTCATTTTCATCATGCTTCTCAAATATTGATTTGGATATTGTATATAAATGACTACTAGAACAATTTAATGTGCCATAATTTTTAATCACAATACAGGCATCATCGGCACCTGCAAATATATCCATATCACCACTAATATACTGTGAGTTAATTTTTGCAGATAATAAATGATAGTCTTCAATGGTATTGAACATTCTAATAAAGAATATCTCAATAATATTATTACTATTTTTAACGGCAGTAATTATTGATTTTCCATCCAGCAGATGTTTTAAGTCAGTTCTGTCCAAATTTTCAGGTTTTCGATAAAGTTTAATGTCACTGATAAGTGGTGTGTTTGAATCATGTGTGATTCGAGTACTTGTGCTGCTTGATATATCAACATCGTTAGATTTTTTTAGATTTTCATGTAATTTTATAAATTGCTGCTCTGCATTTAATATGCGATCGTAGATCGCCATTCCATAGGCTTTACTTGACGACACTAAATGTTCTTGTTTTTGTTTAGTGAGAAGTGATGTTACATAGTTATATGATAGTGCGCTAAATATTCCAGTCGGAATAACTGCTGCAATTACAAATAGAAAGAATATTCGTTTTCCTACTTTGCTTTTTAAAAATGCAAATTTAATTTGCATAGAAAATCTTTAGAACTCAGTTGCTTTGCCAATAAAGCCACCATCGCGACCACGCACGATGTCGTCTTTACTAGGATTCGCTGTCAAAGGTGGCGACGAGACGCCATCTTCACCTTTGCTGTAAAGGTCATAATCGCTATTGATAGGTACTAGAGCATGGTCTTTTCTTCTTGCTCCCGGTGGGATTGCTACATGATTGGCATATACATAGGGATTACCCCAAGGATCTTTCATATTATCCATACCGATATCTGTCAGGGAATTGGGCAAGTTGCCGTATGTAAGCTCAAAATCATCAATGGAAAATTGGATGGCAGTTAAATCCTTTATTGTGTCATTGGCATCTACACGCTCCACATAATTTTGGTAGGTCGGTACAGAAATCATTGCAAGCAAACCTACAATAGCTAAAACAACCATTAGCTCAACTATAGTAAAACCAAATATACGAATTATATTTAGTTGAAAATTTGAAATTGAAAAATATACTTGTTTCATAATCTCATTACATGCATTTAAGACGACAAGTGTTACTGCTTTTAGCTATGTAAACATTTTTGTAGCAAATACACCTATAGCTAGTTGAATTTCAGTACCTTACAGATTTTTAAAATTGATTTTGTGAACCAATGTTTAAACTGTTTTTATGCGCAGCTAAATGGTGCAAATGGAATGATTTCAAGGATAAATGGTAATCCGCGAGACTATTGAAAAATGCTGGTATACGATGCTTAGTGGTGAAAAAATACCAAATAGCACTAAAGTTTTTATTACAGACAAGTAGCATAAATAAGGAAATTAAAACGAAGTGAAAGAGAACAGACTAACATTAGTCGATATCTTTAAAAGTGTGCTGGCAAGCTTTTTTGGTGTACAAAGTGATAAGAACCGTCAAAGAGATTTCCAAAAAGGAAATCCAATGCACTTTATTATGGTTGGTCTCGTTTTAACAATCCTATTTGTGCTGATAGTTATCGGAGTTGTTAAACTGATTTTGTATTACACGATATAGAATTAAATATATTATTAATTTAATGCTCCATGGTCTTTAAGAAAATCGAAAATACCTTGGGCAAGTACTCGGTAACCTTCAGCGTTTGGATGCGCGGCGTCGGATTTTAGTGAATTATCACCAAGAATATTCGCAAGGAGTTTAAGTTCAGCGGGAATTTTGGTCTCATCAGCAAGTTCTTTATACACTTTTGCACTCTTAAGAAAAATGCCCGGCTCTGGAACGCCTAACAAAACTACTTCTATATTGCGTTGCTGGCTTTCTACAATCATATTTAAAATATTCTGTTTTAACTCATTACGCGAGTGCTTACGTAAAATATCATTGCCGCCATGGATGAGTATTAATAAATCTGGATGATGTTTTTCGAGTAGTGCAGGTAAACGCTCCAGGCCTTTACTGCTAATTTCACCAGGTATGCCTTCATTTATAATGTTTAAATTTGTCATTTTCGCTAATAGGTTAGGGTAGGCTTGC
>CAJHZF010000120.1_pt1 | contig 16019 bp, 9 predicted proteins | sample 9198891 | NCBI WGS metagenome assembly CAJHZF01 (sample SAMEA7708349, study PRJEB35096) | sediment metagenome | biome: marine neritic benthic zone biome [ENVO:01000025]; feature: sediment [ENVO:00002007]; material: shallow marine sediment [ENVO:03000034] sea grass bed [ENVO_01000059] ...
AGCCGGTGCCACCCGCCGCATACGGTCCTACGCGGTAGCTGGGTATCGGTACATACATGGTGTCGGCTGCCAGTACGCTCGTGCTGAACCCCAGCATCGAACCTAATGCCACCAGTAAAATTATCAGTTTCTTCTTCATGTGTACTCCTCCAAAGAGAGTTTTTTTAGTTACAAAATAGCTTGCGCAAGCTACCTACATTTTCATACCTGTTTAAAAAAACAAATACAAAAAACCTTTTAATTATTATGCGGCCTCACTTCGTCACCTAATTATGTAGCAAAGGGCCAGATTCGTAATCTATGCTTAGTGGTATTCCACAATCCCGCAAATCCTTGCGGCTGGTAAATAAGCAACAAGACAATAATAGTACCCACAATAATCTTAGAATTATTTTCTATAAAAGCGGTATCTAAGGTACCACCACCAAACACCGCGTCTGCAGTTCTAGTCAAAAGTATCGGCCAGCCATATACAAAAATGGCACCTAAAAAGGATCCCAAGATTGAGCCTAGTCCTCCTAGAATTACCATGAACATCACAAGGAACGATCTTCGCAAATTAAAGATCATGAAATCGAGGTTACCAATGTAGCAGTACGAATACATGGCGCCGGCAACACCGCAATAGAAACAACTGACAAAAAAAGCATTTAATTTTGTTTTGCCTACCGAAATGCCGATGACCTTGGCCGCAATATCCATATCTCGCACTGCCATCCAATTTCTTCCGGTTGCGCTGCGCACCATGTTTTTCGCTGCAAGTGCTAATAATATGGTTACGATTAAGGTAATAAAGTAGCGCCAAATATAGGCGTTGTAGTCTTTCTCCAATCCAAACAAGTCAAAGATTTGATCTTGAAAGGGAAGGAATCGATAGTGAAACGGGGGTAATGCCACCACACCGGAACTGGTGTAGTTCAAAAAATACGGATAGGCGTTGAAAAACCACTCTGCGAAAAACTGCGCCGCAAGTGTGGATACAAGTAGGTAGAACCCTTTAATACGCAAACTGGGCAAACCAAAAATTATCCCGATCAAGCCTGCAACAATCCCTGCACACAAGAATGCCAGCCACATATTCATCCATGGTACGCGAAAAAGTAAGTTAAATGCCGTAAACGCACCGAAGCACATAAATCCTGCAGTGCCAAGAGAGAGCTGACCGGTATACCCTACCGCGATGTTTAGCCCTAGGCTAGCAACACCCAATACCATCATTGGAATCAATATTGCACTAAGTAAATAATCGTCCGCAACAAAAGGAACCACAAAAAACATGAAGGCCAAGAATGCCCACATCACCCTGCGATCCTCACGGACAGGGATCATGCGTCGATCTTCTGCGTAGTTTTTTACCGCTTGGCCGGTTTCTCGATAATACATCGTCTAAATTCTCTCTATTTCACGTTCACCAAATATTCCTGTGGGGCGTATCAGCATGAACACCAATGCCGTCAGGTAGGCCCACCAATGCTCAATCCCCTGTCCACCAAATATTTCCGCAAAAAAGATCTCGCCGAGTTTCTCGCTAGCCCCAATTATTAGTCCGCCAACTATACATCCTGGGATTGAAGTCAAACCGCCAATAAGGATCACAGGTAAGCCCTTTAATACTGCCCACGTCAAGGTAAACGACACACTTAGACGATCTGCCCAAATCAGACCCACCAGAAAACAAATTACACCAGTAACCGCCCATACAATGGCCCAAATTTTTGTAAGCGGTATACCCACGGCTTGCGAGGCCATATGATCATCGGACACCGCGCGCAAAGACATGCCAGTACGCGTGTATTGGAAAAACAAATATAAACCAATTATCAATAACAAGGCTACTGCGGTAGCAAAGCCATCAAACTTACTCACCAGGATATCCAGCCAAGGAATATATTCAGATACAAATATTGGGTCAGAAGGAATGCCTAAATCAATACCGTGGACTGCAGAATCCCAGGTACCTTGTGCAAGGCCTTCTAAAAAATAGTTCAATCCCACTGTTGCCATAAATAATGACAATAACGACTGGTTCGCAAGGGGCCGCATCACCGTACGCTCGATGATGATCCCCATGATGATCATGACTACGGTTGTAATAGCAAATGCTAGCCAGAAATTGACTTGTCGTTCCGTCAGACTTACGAACGTTAAGGCGGCAAACAGCAGCATAGTGCCTTGAGCAAAATTGAACACACCGGAGGATTTATAGATCAGCACAAATCCTATTGCCACTAAGGAATACATCACTCCAGAAAGCATCCCACCAATGAGCACCTCAAGCCCAAACCAGGTGAACATATCATTAAATGCACTAGCTATCGATGCTAAAAGTTCCACTCAAATGCTCCTCATGCATTATTTTCAGACATTATTTTTTAATGGCTGACACCTAAATAGGCATCAATCACTTGTTGATTGTTTTTAATTTCTTCAGGGGTACCATCACCAATCTTTGCACCATAATCCATCACCACCACATGATCGGAGATATCCATCACCACTCCCATATCATGTTCAATCAAGACGACGGTGGTCCCACGGTTGTAGTTAATCTCTTGTATAAAACAAGCCATATCTAATTTTTCTTCTAAGTTCATCCCTGCAATCGGTTCATCTAATAATAACATCTTTGGTTCAGCAGCCAGGGCACGTCCAAGCTCAACACGCTTTTGCAAACCGTAGGATAACGCCGATACAGGGGTTTTGCGTATTGCTTGCAGTCCTAAAAAGTCAATAATCTCCTCGACGGCCTCACGATGCTCTAGTTCTTCTCTTTTGCCACGTCCAATTCCCAGGGCATGTTCAACAAATGTAGCTTTCATCATCAGGTTTCGACCGGTCATGATGTTTTCAACCGTAGTCATCCCAGCAAACAAGGCAATATTTTGAAAGGTGCGGCCAATACCCATGGCTGCTGCAGAATGCGGCTTCATTTTTTTAAACTTTTTCCCTTCAAATGTAACGGAGCCTCTCTGGGGTATATATATGCCGTTAATCACATTTAACATAGAGCTTTTGCCCGCGCCATTCGGACCAATCACTGCGCAAATCTCACCTTTATAAACCGTGAAACTAATATCGGTTATTGCTTTCGTACCTCCAAATGCGAGATCGATGTTTTCAATCAGCATATGTGGTTCTTTTCCGTTTGCACCATTACTCACAAGCTATTCACCACCTATGCCGATTCTAATTTTAGTTCTGCGATGGGTTCACCCGTCGATTCATCTTTTACTAAATATGTCTGTTGGGATGAATACAATGCGTCCACCAATGCTTTGTTTCTACTCATGACCACATCGCGTCTAATTTTACGCGACCTAGTAATTTCACCTGCATTTACATTAAACTCTCGATGCAAAATTAAAAAGCGTTTAATTGGAGGACAGCCTTTGCCTTCAATTTGCTCAATATGCGCATTGACGTCTTCAATCGTTCTTTTTACAAATTCGTACACTTCGTCTTTGGTCGCCAAATCTCGATAACCGGTAAAGCGAATGTTATTCGCTTCGGCCCAAGTTCCTACTGTATTCGCATCAATTACTAGAAACACTGCAATGGCGTCTTTGCCTTCACCCACCGCAACGGCTTCTTTAATATATGGCGATGACTTTAACGCATTCTCGATAAGGTGTGGTGCAAAAATTTCTCCGTTGCTGAACCGGCTAATGGCATCCACTCGGTCGGTAACCCTTAATGCCCCGTTGGAATCGATATCACCCAAATCCCCTGTTTTTATCCAGCCCTCCGCATCTTTCACAGCAGCTGTATCTTCTGGATTTCGATAATATTCTTTAAAGGCATTGATACCTTTAAAGGCAATTTCTCCACTCTCTAGCTTTTTAATTTCGATGCCTGGCAGCGGCTTACCCATAATATATTCACCTGCCGGAGAATTTAGTTCCTCCCATCCTTGCACACATATAAAGCCAGCACCCTCTGTTGTTCCATAAGTCTTTTTTATATGAACACCTATGGAACGCAAGAAATCGAAGACTTCACTACTCATAATATCGCCACCACTAAAGGCCTTGCGCAATTTGCTTAACCCATATACATTCTTAAGTGGGCTAAACATAAACAGGTTTCCAATGTGCCATTGGAAATTATCTCCACTCGATAATTTATTACCATCCAAAAACTTTTGCCGGTTTTTTCGAGCAATCCCAAACCATTTTTCAAACCAGTACGTGGATGATCTAATCCCTCTCGAGGTGACTTCAGCATAGAGCTGCTTATAAAAATGGGGTGGCGCATATAAAATTGTGGGCCCAATTTCACGAAAATCTATCATGGTGGTCTCGTTACTTTCAGGACAGTTAATAGTGAAGCCCCTTAATAGCCACAGTGTATACGTAAATAATATGTTCGCTGCGTAAGACAGGGGTAAAAATGCAAGCACTTCCTCGTCTTGTTGAATTTTTTCTTGTTCGGCAAAGGCTTTACCAGTTTTGATTAAACTATTGTTCGTGTGTACTACACCACGTACTTTTCCAGCGGTACCTGAGGTGTAGAGGATAAACGCATCAGAATCTTCGGTTACTTTTCCCGTGACATCTTTTAAAAAATTGGGATGATCTGCAGCAAATTTTTTGCCTTTTTCTCCTATCTGCAAAAAACTATTTAAGCGAGAAGAGGTATAATCTTGCATCCCGCGCCCATCGCTATAAACCATTTGCTCAAAATTTTCACATTGATCTTTTACTGTGTATAAAGCATCTACCTGTTGCTGATCTTGCACCAAGGCAAATTTCGCTTCGCAATCGTTTAAAAACAAAATAAGTTCTTCTGAACTTGAATCAGGATGAATTGGAACTGGCACTGCACCCAAACATTGTGCCGCAATCATTGAAATATAAAGTTCGGGAATATTGTTGCCAACAATGGCAACTTTATCGTTTGGCTTAAGCCCTTGAGCCGCTAGACCGCAAGCAATTTCCTGCACTTCAGTATCTACTTCTCCCCATGTTCGACTATGCCATAAGCCATGTCGTTTCACGCGAATCGCAGGATCTTGCGTACGTGTTGTAGTTTGTTGTAGAAAAAGGCTAGGAAATGTGTCCATGCTAAAACTTCAAACCCCTATTCGCTCCATCTGTATGTTCTGACAATATAGTTAAATTAGTTTGTAATTTTGATGCACTGTTCTCTTTGTTTTGAATTTAGTAACTCTAGGTTGTAAACCTAGATGCATCAGATTGCCAGTACTTGTTCTAAAGTTAGTTCTATGCGTCAGTTGTTATTTTCTTTACCGCATTGCTACTGAGTAGTTAAATGCCTATCCAGTGACTCAAGACAAGACTGCTAAACTACACCAGCAAACCAATACTTTGCAAGCATTTGTATAAGCGATTTGTAATTTATAGCCAATACGGCTTTACATGAAAAGCCCGCCTAATTCAGCCACATCTAATGAAATTATTGTATGTCTCTTTAAGGACTATACAATATCAGTAGTAAATGAATAAGAACGTGTACTAGTTAGGAATTTTTTGCTGTGAAAACGCGGTATTAGGGTGAAAGAATGGTTAGATTTAGAATCAATCTAAGTGATCAAATTTCATACAATTTCTACTGTTTTTGCCTGAACTTTGACAATACCTCTATATTTGATCTATCGGCTAAAATAAATTGCATTTCGAAGTCCTCGCTTTTCATCGGCCGCCCAACATAAAAACCTTGGATAAAATCACATCCCTCATCGCGAAGTAATTCTTGTTGTTCACGAGTTTCCACGCCTTCAGCAAGCACATTAAGGTTCAAACTTTTTGCCAGCGCGATAATACCTTTAACAATTAATCGATCTTCTTTATTTTCAGATATATCATGCACAAACGCTGCATCAATTTTTAGTAAGTCGATGGGGAATTTACGCAAATAGTTTAACGACGAATAACCAGTACCAAAATCATCAATTGATAGTTTTACACCCATTGATTTTAGTTGATGCAATATCGATATTACTTCTTCTGGTCGTTTCATAATTGTGCTTTCAGTGATCTCTAATTCTAAATACTTAGGATCGAGACCTGAACGAGCAAGCACATGCGCAACTTGCGCAGCAATATCACAATTCTCAAGTTGTCTACCTGAAAGATTGACTGAAACTGGTATCGGATCATAGCCTTTGTCAATCCAAGCTTGAACTTGTACACAAGCACTTATTAGGACCCACAAACCCACTTCAGAAATAAGTCCGGTTTCTTCAGCTAAGGGAATAAAATCACTCGGTCCAATTTGTCCTTTTTCTGGGTGATTCCAACGTACTAAAGCTTCCATTCCATAAATTTTTGACGTTTGCATATCTAGTTTTGGCTGGTAGTAAACATCCAGTTCTTCACGCTCAAGTGAATGTCGCAAGTCTTGTTCGACCTGAACTTTGTTCGTAACGACGACTTCCATTTCTTTCTCATAAAATAAATAGCTACCACCACGCTCTTTCGCCCTAAACATTGCGGTATCTGCACGCTTCATCAGTACACCAATATCATCACCATCTTGTGGATGCATAGATATCCCAATACTTGCGGTGACATAAATTTCTCTACCTGCAAAAGAATAAGGTTCGCTTAATTTTCGACATATTTTATCTGCGATGTTTGAGACTACATTACGATCTTCAATTCCATCTAATGCCAACGTGAATTCATCACCACCTAAACGAGCAACTGTATCCGCAGAGCGAACACAGCTTATTATGCGATCGGCTACAGACTTCAATAACATATCACCAACGTTATGGCCCAAAGTGTCGTTGACATATTTAAATCGATCTAAATCTAGGAACATAACAGCTAACATTTCTGAACGACGTCGCACTTTATTTAATAATTTTTGCATTTGATCAATAAACATCGTGCGATTTGGTAAGCCCGTTAGCGAGTCGTTATAAGCAAGTTCGCGAACGTGCACTTCAGCACGGCTTGCTTTTAACAAGCGTGAGATGCGCTGACGCATCACAGCAAAGTGAATTGGTTTTGGAATGTAGTCAGTTGCGCCTGAATTAAATGCAAGTTCAATAGATTTTTCATCGTCTAAGGCAGTTATTATAAGAATCGGCACATGGCTACTGCCTCTTAACTTGCGGATTTTTTTGCAGGCTTCGAAACCATTTAAATTAGGCATTAGTGCATCAAGAAGGATGAGGTCTGGCATGCGTTTTTCACAGCGTGATACGGCATCCACACCATCCGATACGGCTTCGATTTCATATCCATCTGCAATTAATACATTTTGCAAAGCTACACGCATACTGCGGTCATCGTCAGCAATGAGAATTCGTTCTACCTTATTTTGAACCAGCAAAGTATCATCTATATGTAAATTCAATTCTTTCTTCAGGTCATTGATTACGAGATCCGCTTCAGTAAATAAGGTTTGAACAAGATCACGAGCACCACTAGTAGTATTTTTGCGCCCTATGTCTTCAAGTTGTTTAGCAATGTGTGCTAAACGGATTGCACCGAAATTTGAGCTACTACCCTTTATACTGTGAGCATAATGAATTAACGTGCTTGAATTTTTTTCTAACACACTCTTTTCAAGCGAACGTAACAGGATCCCCATATCTTCAATATACACTTCAACCATGTCATTAAATCCATCACCAACGTTGTCGCGCAACTCTGAAATTATCCCGGGATCAATTATACTTTTTTCATTGATATCAAATTGGACATCATGACTTGTCAATATCTTTGTGGAGTCTATCTCTAATTTATTTTCTGGCGGCAGATCTAACCAACGCTCGAGTTTTGCAATCAAAGTGTCTAATTTTAACGGTTTTGAGATGTAATCATTCATGCCCGCTTGAATACATTTTTCACGATCCCCTTCAAGCACATTTGCCGTCATCGCAATAATCGGTATCTGTGCAACTTCGGTTTTGAGTTGTCGAATTTGTTGTGTCGCTTCATAACCATCCATATCGGGCATATTGCAATCCATAAATATTGCATCGTATTTAGTACTTTCAAGAAGTTTTAATGCCTCAAAACCATTCGATGCTATTGAACTTCTACTTCCAAGCCGCTCAAGCATTGCTTGAGCAACCTGCTGGTTAGCACGGTTATCTTCAACCACTAAAATCGTAGCATTGAAATTTGGTTTCTTATTTGGAAGTGAAATAGCTGTGATATCTTTGCTTAGTTTTTCAGCTAAAGGACGATTTATAAACTCAGCAATACAATCAAAAAGATTCGATTGACGGATTGGCTTTTTAATATATGCATCAATTTCTCTGAAACGATCAACAAATGCTTCCGGGTTCTTTTGATTTGTCATCAGCACTAGCTTCATTGGTGCTATTTGTGCATCTTTAGCAATTTTTCGAATTAGCTCTATACCGTTTATGTTTGGCATTAATTCATCAATAAATGCAACATCAAAAGCGCGATTTGACTGTGTCGCATTACGCAAAACATCGATAACTTTTGCTACATTTTGCAAGCATGTAAAATCTGCACCCCAGTTTTCAAATGTTTGCTGCAAATTGGCCCGAATAATTTCACTATCATCTACAACAAAAATTCGTAGGCCAGCAGCCATAGATTGCTTGGTATCAATCAACTTTCCAGCTGGGAGACTGTCTTTAAACGGTAGCTCAAACCAGAATGTGCTGCCTTCGCCTATGCTACTTTCAACTCCTATTGTGCCATTCATTACTTCAACTAGTTGGCGGCAAATTGCAAGACCCAATCCTGTTCCACCAAATTTCTTTGTTGTAGAAGCATCTGCTTGCCGAAATGCTTCAAAAACTCTGCCTTGAGCATCATCATTTATTCCCACTCCAGTATCGGTAACTTCAAAACGTAATATAAGGTGCTTTTCACTATTCGTGACATTTTTCACATGAAATCCAATCTCACCTTTATCGGTAAACTTAACTGCGTTACCTGCAAGATTTAGTAGTAATTGACGAATTCGACTCGAATCACCTTGTACATGTGTAGGCACGTCTTTGTCTATCATATATGCAATATCGAGATCTTTTGATTGCACTTGACCTGTTAGGATTCCAACGATGTCGTCTAAGATTTCCCGCAAATTAATTGACTCAAGCTCAATTTGAACTTTGCCAGAATCTATCTTTGAAAAATTTAAAATGTCGTCGATTAATAGTAATAAGGCATCACCTGAATCATGTGCAACTGATACATACTCTTGCTGCTTGGGACTCAGTTCTGTGTCTTGAAGTATTTCAAGCATGCCTAAAATACCGTTTAACGGTGTACGCAGCTCATGACTCACATTGGCTGCAAACTCGCCCTTAGCATGCGCATATTGCAAAGCGGCACTGCGCGCGGACTCTAATTTATCCTCGCGATCTGCCAACGCATGCATCATAGTGTTAAATGCTCCCTGCATCGCTGTAATGTCATTGGTTCCCCAAAGATTTGAACGAACCTGTAAATCTCCTTCTTCCGCTTCACGCATCAAACCTGATAATTCTTTAAGTGGTTTAGCTACACGATCGGTAATCGCTAACAAAATAAACACTAATAAACCAGACAGTAGCAAAGACACGAATACGTTTACTTGAAAGATACTCTTTTCAAGTGCATGCAAAGTATTTTTGCTTACGTATACTCGAACATAACCGAGTAGTTCTCTTTCACTGATTTCTTCTATAAATGGTAATTCAGCAACTTCTCGATCCGTACCACGTGCAAAAACCGGGGAAACAAAATACCAAGCTACATTAGATTCTTTTATAAGTGTGAGTTCTTGTGGCCAAAGCTTCGCATCTTTAGGAAATGTATTTTTACCTTCTTCAATTAAAGGCTTCTTCTCGACATCATAGATTCCCACACCCTTAATATCAGGAAAATTTTTAATCGCTTTGACAGATTCTTTAGCACTCTCCTTACTAAGGTATAACAGTGTAAGTATATTTCGATCAGCGAAATCTTTTGTGACTTGAAATCCTTCAGATTCAAGATTTTGCTTAACCTTATTACCTGAAAAGGATGAAATTAAATAAGTAGATATAGCAGCTGTGGCAAAAATACCAATGACAAATGTAATAATTAGCTGTTCTTTAAAACCCCCAGTGTATCTTTGTCTTATGTAATTAAAAAATCCCATTGCTATTTACTCTGACGGAAATATGGCGTCATAATTTCTTAATTCGGAGCTTGAAATATTAATACCTAAATGCTCGGCGGTACGTCGATTTAACGCCGTATTTAAATCTTCAAGAGGAACCATCCCTTTTATGCTTGCGCCATTCCCTTTTAATTCATCTAATGCGATTTTTCCTAAGCTTTTTCCTAACTTTACGTTGTCAGGATACATCGCAAATAAAACACCTTTGTTTACATGTGAAAGTTTACTAGAGAACACTATAGTTCCATGTTTCCATGCTTGTTCCAGAATAAACGACAAAACAGCATAGTTATCTACTGAAGTTGAATCTGGTGGTAGCCAGATGGCTGTATTACTTATATCAGGTTGTTTAAATATTTCTCGATACAGTTTCGCAGACTTAGAAAGTCTACCTGTTGAATACGTAGTTAGTTCAATCCCATGTTTGACCGCCGCATAACGAGCTTGGTCAATCAGCCATTCTGTTTTATCAGGGTTATAAACAACGATAACTTCATTTACGTTAGGTTTAAGCTTTTTAAGCTGCTCAAATAATTTGTCAGGTGATGGTGCAACGGAAATACCAGGACGAGAATCACCAATCAATTTTGGCTTGAGCACACCACCTAAAACAACAGAAATGTCATCAGTTATAATAGAAGTTGCAGTTTCTCCACGCACACCTAATGCAACACACACTTTAATATTATTTTTACTCAGCCATTGATTAAGCTCTTGCTGTGAATATTCCTTTTTCAGTATGTAACGCACAGTGCGTCCATTAACTTGTTCCTCCACGCCATCTGCAATATCAGTAAAAATTTTATTGAACGGCTCGCGTAATTCAGGATAAAGCACGGCAATGGATGGGGTTGCCGCAAAATTGGGAACGGAAAATAACAATAGAAATGCAAATAAAAACAATACAGTCTTTTTACAACTGTTTTGTTTCAATATTGGCATAATTGCCAATCGAATTATTAGGAAATTAACTATCATTGAAACTATTCAAAAAAACTTCACCTATTAATTATATGATTTTGATGTTTTTGAATAGTTTAGTAATGAATTCGCAATTCTCCCCAAGCACTTCTTCTAGCAAGTGGATAATCACCCGCGATGCTTGTGCTCGTTGGTTCATATGCGCGCTTATTTAGAATATTGCGTCCAGATAACGCAAATTCCCAACGACCACTATATGAGGTATGTCTTAAGGTAATATCTAAGATATCGTAGTCATCAATATCACTTCGTGTATCTCCTGGTGGGCGCTCACGATCTAAAACAAAGTTCCATTGTGGTGAGATTTTCCAACCAGGTTTAAATTCCCAATCCGCACGAACATATAACTGGTTCTCTGGAGCATTTCCTGCATCTTCATGTGTAGTTTTATCTTCAGATATCTGATGGGCAAAATTACCCAGAATATTCAAGCTACGACTTACGTTCCAATCAAACTCAAACTCAAATCCATAACCATCTTGCTTACCAATATTCTGGGCTTGCAAAAATCCAACTGGTAAGCTTGGGCTGGATGCATACTGAATTATGTCATCCCACTCATATCTAAATAAGTTCAAGCCTAATCGCAAATCATCTTTAGGTCGATAGTCAAATGCGAGTTCTATTGTTTCCATTTTCTCTGGATCTAACTCATCGTTACCTAATGCCACAGGATTGTTTTGTAAACGAAATTCAGCGAGTGATGGTGCGCGAAATGCTTCGCCATATAAAAGCTTTGCTGTCAAATCATGGCGAGCGGCCCACACTAATGCGAGCCGTGGATTCCACGTATCACCAAAGTCATTGTAATCGTCGTAACGAAGACCTGCGGTTAACTCCCAATCGTTACCTAACTGCCAAACATCTTGTAAGAATACAAATGTATTATCTCGGTGCTTTTCAGGAATAAATACTGCTTGGGTATCCGTAACATCTACCGGCGGACTACCCAATGGTATAGGTACGCCATTTCCATCTAAACCAAAATTTTTCTCTTCTTTTACTTTGTAGAGTTCGCTATTTGTATAACCACCACCAATTCTTATTAGATGGTTTTCTATTCCAGAAAATAATGCTGTAAATTTATAGCGAAGATGTCGATCCCAACCTTCAGGATTGCCAATCACACCATTTGGAAAGGGGCCACCAAGTCCTGGCACAACAGCACCTGGAGGAAATATCAATTGATCTTCATCTACCTCTTGACTGGTATTAAAATAACTAACTTGCGAAGTAAGGTCTAAATTATCAAACCAAGTATTGTTGTTATAAGTTAAATCTGCATTCCATCGATTACTACTAAATTCACCACTTTGGTCTAAAGCTTCTCCAACACCTACACCACTTCCTACATTTTGCCTACTCTGCAATCCTGCCCGAAATTGCCAGTTACCTTTTGAAATATCTAATCGGGTGTCTAACCAATCTCTTTCGTTGCTTACAGAGCCAGGTGCTAGAGATGCATTCGTACCAAAACCACTATCTAAAATCGTTTGAAAGTCTGAGTCAATATCTTCATCGTAACCATCTGTTTGACGGCCTTCTAATGTAAACGCGACATCAAACCCTGCCACTTCCCCACCATATAACACCCAAAGATCATGCATATCAAAATTACCAATTCGAGAGCCCACTTTTAAACCATCAATTTCATTCGCTTGTTTAGTAATAATATTTATCACACCCGCAAACGCATCAGCGCCATATAGAGCTGAACCAGGTCCACGGATAACCTCAATCCTGGAAATAGCTTCTACGGGCATGCCGCCCCAAATTAAATTTCGATCTCCTTGGTATAAATTATTTATTGAAATTCCATTTACTAACATTAACACTTGTGGGTTTGTAACAGAGTATATGCCTCGAAATGTGTAGATAGGTGAATTTGCATAAGAATTTCGGCTGACATGTAGACCGGGAACCGCTTCAAGCACCTCATCAATGTCTGTTGCGCCCATCTCTTTAATATCTTGTGCGGTTATCACGCTTGCGACGGCAGGTGCTCGCGATATAGGTTGCACACTACCGGTTGCAAGACTAATAGTTTCTTCATCACCATATAACTCAATAAGTGCCTCTTCTTCATCATCATCAGCATGTAACAATGGAATAACAGGCACATACAAAAAAATGCTCAACAGAAAACTATTTAACACTTTTGAAATATCGATTCTTTTAAACTGACGCATGCTGACACTCCTTATGTCTTACATGGATAACTTTTCACTAGCTGCTAATGTCAGCTGAAACTTAATTAATTAGGCGAGTTTCAGTCTCGCATTCCAAGCGAAACATTACTTAATTAATCCACCATATTTTAAGGAGTTACGTATAAATCAAGGCAAGGCTGTATCGGTTGTTTGATACCGCAGATCAAATTGTATTCCTAGCTAACGGTACCAAACGAAGGACAAATGGATGATATCTTTATATAACAAACTTAGACTTTATTTTAATTGACTCACACAACTAAAATAAATTTTAAGACTGATTAGAAGAAAAATCAGATTAAACAGCTACCATTGACGAGTATCTACTCCTTCGTAACAGATTCGATCGCAGCGAAGCGGGAAAAAAGAACCTTCTGGTTTATCACTAGCATCTAAATAACATGCAAGCATGCCAATTGAAAAACTAACGGTTGTTAAATAGTAAATGTCTTCTCGTTTTAACCCTTCATCAGCACAAAACGCAGCGAATACACCTGCTATATTTAAATATAGCTTATATTTACTATTAATTAGGTAATTCTCAACTTCAAGAGCGAGCAAAATATACTCTCTTTTATGTAATTTAAGTTCAGTAAGCAAATCAATCGCTGGCTTTACACGCTCATCTATGGGTACAACAGGTCGTCCATATCCAAAAATTGCTTTATTAGTTCTAATCTCTTTCTTAACTACTTCACTTAGAGTTAGGCCATGACTGATAGCTTGTTTAAGTCGAAAAAGAAAATCCATTGCACGTAGCCCTGTAGGCCCACCATATATTTGAGCTTCAGTTACACTACTGCCTGCGCAAACTGCTAAATGCGCAGTACTTGATACTGTCCCTGCTAGTGCAGCCACTCGATTACACCAAATACGAGGGTCAGGGTAATTAAAGCACATACAGTACAGTCCATTTATAAATTTTGCAGATTCTTTTGATGGCTGTTTACAACTTACACAGAAATACAATAGCTCAATCCAAGACCAATCCTTAAATTCAGAAAAAGCATCTTTACCACGAAAAACAACTCTTTCACCAGGAATTGAACCTCCCACACTTGATTGCCAAGTATTTTCAGACTCTAGTAATTGTTTGTACCCGTATACTTTTGATTTTGACATATCGCTAGTTTCAATTTTGAGCTAGAGGATCGTTTAAAATTTCTATGCCATCGGAAAAAAAAGGATATTTACGCCATCCATACCTTTTTTGTTCAAGCGCATGTACGGCGGCTCCAGGTAACCTTAGTAACAAATACAACATTTCACCTTGTTCTTTATTAAATCCTAGATCATTAAATGCAGCGGCAATAACACTAGTGGTTGCTAATGGGCAACCTGCAGCTTTTTCTAATTCGTCGCGATGTTGTCGCAACCAAACTAATGTTTCACCATTTGAACATTGTATTAACTGAGACAATATTTGCTGTGTAGGCACGGAAAAACTCTCACTATTTGGATCAAATCCTATGGGATGTTTTATTTCAGGCCAACTATTGGGTAATTCGGGTTTTGAAGGATTTTTAATTGCTTTTTCCCATGCAGAGAGATCTGTTCCACAGTTATCCCAAATTTTAAGTAACAGATAAACTTCTCTTGCTCCTCCATATTGGCCTGCACCTACCGCCAATGCAGCCATTAATGTAGATGCAGCTGTAGATCCTCCTACGCCTGCATTCATTGCTGCGCGCACACTGTGGTCACGAATGCCTGGATTAGCGATAGCGACAGCAACTGTTTCGAGTAATTTAGCTTGTTCTTTTGTTGGCTTTTCTAATTTAAATAATAGATATAAATATTCTGCCCAACTTGCCTTGCCCAGTAAATCGCCATATACATCGTACCCAGCACAGTAGCATTTTTTTGCAGCAAAAGGATTATCTGGCTCTGGCTCTTCTTTCCAAATTGTTGTGTGTATTACTTCACGCATTGCTTTAGGTTTAGATGTGTCCATCAAAATTTTTTAAGCTTGTTAAATTGTAAATAAGACAAATTATATTAGAGATACATTCAAGAAACGAATGTAATTATCAAAAGCGTATATTCTTTTATAAAGCTTAGAATTTCTACTACTTAAAAAAGATCAAAAATAATTTTGCGGTCTTAACCATTCATAGTACCAAGTGCCTTAAGGCGATTATCCATAGGCGGCACTTCTTGCTTATCTACACGAACATCTAAAATAGTTGGTCCATTTCTGGAACATATTTCTTTAATATTGAGAGCCAGTAGATCTTCTGGAGATTTTATGATTGTGGCTTCAATCTCCATAGATTTTGCATACATACAAAAATCTATTTCCGGTAGCTTGTACCCAATTTCTTCAGCATGTCCTAGTTGCTGGCCATGTCTCACCATTCCATATTCTGAGTCATTTAAAATCACAAAAATAACAGGGACTTTTTCCTGAACTGCAACTGTAATATCACCACCATACATCAACACTGACCCATCACCAGTTAAACAGACTACTGGATTTTTTGAATTTGCTAAAGCTGTTCCAACAGAAGAACCAATTGCCCAGCCCATTGAGCCGAATTCTAAACATGTCCAAAACAAACCGCCGTGATCACTCCTTTTGCCAGAAACTCTACGATCATGAGGATGCAAGTAATGGATTGACCATGCCATGCTGTTACCAGAGTCACATAAATATTTAGTCTCTGGGGGAAACAATTCAGGCAGTATTGACATTAAAGCTTGAGGTTTAATAGGCGACGACTG
>CAJHZF010000190.1_pt1 | contig 15971 bp, 18 predicted proteins | sample 9198891 | NCBI WGS metagenome assembly CAJHZF01 (sample SAMEA7708349, study PRJEB35096) | sediment metagenome | biome: marine neritic benthic zone biome [ENVO:01000025]; feature: sediment [ENVO:00002007]; material: shallow marine sediment [ENVO:03000034] sea grass bed [ENVO_01000059] ...
AAAAATTCCTAATGAATTGCGTAACAAATTAGATCCTCTTACAGAAGACGAATTAAAACTAATGCGTAAACATGTGGAATTTGGACTTAATATTCTCGAACAAACGCCAAAAGTACATAATCATATAAAGCAAATGGTAGAAACACATCACGAGCGACACAATGGCAGTGGATATCCAAAAGGCTTAGCAGGTCATAAGATTCCTGTGTATGGAAGAATTGCAGCAATTATAGATAGTTTTGATGCAATGACCTCAAGGAGACCTTATGCAAAACAAATCTCAACTTATGAGTGCCTGCGATTATTCAACAAGGTTACAAATATCGACTTTCAAAGTGAAATGGTTAAGCAATTTATTCAAGCAATAGGATTTTTCCCAACCGGAACTTTAGTTGAATTGAGTGATGGTGCAGTAGGTATAGTAGTAAAGCAAAACTATTCTCTCCGACTCAGACCACAAGTTATGCTTATTTTAGATAAAAATAAAAATATGAAAAATGAATTTCTGATTGTCAGTCTCGATGATGATAACCAAAGTGAATGCACGAATAGCTCTCTATGGATCACAAAAGGATTGGAGCCCGGTGCTCACGGAATAAATCCCGAGGACTTTTTCTTACAATCACAAACTAAAGCCAATACCAGTGAATGAATCAATCAAGAGCTGTGATCATTTAGAACTGATAGAAATTATTGAAGATCGACTTAAGAACTGTCAATCATCTAACTCGCTTATTGCACTTATAATTGTCCAATTAAAGGACATTAATAATATAAATACCTCATTGAATTATTGCATTGGCAATTTATTATATTCAGATATTGGAATATGGCTTACGCAAAATATGCGTGAGCAGGATACAGTACATGCATTGACGCATGACAAATATGCAATATTACTTAAAGGTATTCGTAATAAAGGACATGCAATTCTTGCTGCGAACAAAGTATTAGAGGTTGGCTCGCATTCGTTTTCTATAGATCGTTACCAATTATTTACAAACATTTCTTTAGGTATTGCGCTCTCACAGAACGATTGCATTGATGCAGTCGTTCTATTACAAAAGGCGGAAATAGCACTGGAGCATGCGGTAAAAAATAATAAAGTTTATGAAGTTCATTCGCCTGATTTTAAAAATAGTTACTCAACTGAATTTAATATTAAATTTGAGCTTGAAAAGGCTTTGGAACAAGGTGAATTTACGGTTGTGTATCAACCGAAAATTAATCTGATAGATCACTTGCCATGCGGGGCAGAAGCTTTGCTGCGCTGGAATAATGCAAGCTTTGGTTCTTTATCACCCGGAGTTTTTCTCTCTTATATAGAAAACACGCCTAACATGATCCAAATAACTGATTTTGTACTTAACAAAGCACTTAGAGATCAACTTGATTGGGAGGATTATAACTATAATATTCCAGTTTCTGTAAATTTATCACCTATTGTCCTCCAACAACCCGAAGTAGAAGAAATGATCAAAAGAACAATAGCAATTTGGGGAAATCAACCTTCAAGTTTAACACTAGAAATTACTGAAACTAATGTAATGGAAAATGTGGAAAGTAATTTTGAAATACTAAGAAAAATTAGAGAATATGGATTTTCAATATCGATTGACGATTTTGGTACGGGTTATTCATCTCTGGCATATTTCAAAAATATTCCTGCTGATGAGATCAAAATTGATAAGTCATTTGTAAGCAATATGATTGATAATGAAGCCGATCACAAACTTGTGCGTACAATAATTGATCTAGCTCATAGCTTTAATCATACAGTTGTTGCTGAAGGTGTGGAAGACCAAGCTACTCTGAATTCATTAAAAGACTTAGGTTGTGATAGTGTGCAAGGTTACTTTTTTTCAAAGCCATTAGCACAAGATGATTTCATAGAGTGGCTAAACAATTTTCAAGAACTATGTAAAAATCAGATTTAGACCTAAATATATTATATAGGCAATATTTCATTAGAATTTATTACTACAAAATCTGCCGCATATAATTACTAGCCTCCTGAAAATGGTGGGTCGTATAGGATTCGAACCTATGACCATCGGGTTAAAAGCCCGGTGCTCTACCAGCTGAGCTAACGACCCACGCGGCGCGCTATCGTACATCAAATGATTATAAAGCTCCACGTAGGAAGCTATCCAAATTTGAGTACATAAACTTATATATATAATGTTGGATCCGCAATTCCTGCATCGATAAATCCTTGTTTACGAAACTGGCACGAATCACACATTCCACAGGCACGGCCTTGTTCATCTGCCGAATAACACGAAACAGTGAGCGAATAATCGACTCCTAAATCATTGCCAAGCTTAATAATCTCCGCCTTTGAAAGTGAAATTAGTGGGGTATGTATCACTAGTTTTTGCCCTTCAATGCCAGCCTTGGTAGCTAGGTTAGCCATTGATTGGTAAGCCTTTATATATTCAGGCCGACAATCTGGGTAACCCGAATAATCCACTGCATTGACACCAATAAATATATCTTGGATTTGCAACACCTCGGCCCATGCTAAGGATATTGATAAAAAAACCGTATTGCGTGCTGGAACATAAGTAACGGGTATTCCTGCCGCTGAACTTTTAGGAATATCTATGTTGTCATCTGTGAGTGCCGAACCTTTGAAAACAGAAAGATCGATATCAAAGATCTTATGCTCAACTACCTTTAATACCTGCGCGACATTTTTTGCGGCTGCAAGCTCTACGCTATGGCGTTGACCATACCGAAAACTCAATGCATAACATGTATAGCCTTTAGACTGTGCTATAGCTAGTGTGGTGGTGGAATCAAGGCCTCCTGAAAGGAGGACGATAGCTTTTTTATTCGAAGACAATCAACTCAAATCCAGAGACAATCAATGACCAGGTTCATTACCCCAAAGCACTTTATGAAGCTGTAATTGAAAACGAACATTGACACGATCTTTTACAATCCATTCCGCAAGTTGCTTTGGTTCAAGTTCATCAAAACTTGGAGAAAACAAAACCTCACAGCGATGAGTTAATCGATATTCTTCAATGATGTTTTTAGCCCAGATATAGTCTGATTGATTGCATATCACAAACTTTACTTGATCCTGTTCACGCAGATAATTCACATTTTCCCATTTATTCTTTTTAGCCTCACCCGAGGCAGGGGTTTTAATATCCACTACTTTAACTACACGCGGATCTACCTGACTTACATCTAAAGCGCCACTAGTTTCTAACGACACTGCATAATTTTGATCACAGAGATTTGATAATAAGGATAAACACGTTTTTTGCGCGAGTGGCTCTCCGCCAGTAACAGTGACATGTTTAAGATTGAAATCTGCAACCTTAGTTTCGATGTCGGCAAGTACCATCCACTTACCACCAGTAAATGCATAAGTAGTATCACAGTATTGACAACGTAATGGACAACCCGTTAATCGGATAAATACAGTAGGAATACCTACTAATGTGGACTCGCCTTGAATGGAGGAAAAAATTTCTGTGATTCGAAGTCTTTGTAGTTGAGGCTCAATACCCAGTGGTGTGATCGTGGCTGTCATTATTTACTAATGACCTTCTCGAGACATCCGTTCAAGCCGTTGTTGAGCTAGACTCGCTACAGTTGAATTTGGAAATTGTGCGCGTAATCGAGTCAATTCTACTCGTGCTTCTTCATATTGCCCCAGTTCATAATGTGTAAATCCAAGCTTTAATCTTGCATCTGCCACTTTTGAACTTGCAGGATATTTGTTTACAACTTTTGAAAATTCCGATAAAGCTTGCGGATAGCGCTTGGACACATAATTAGCTTCTGCAAGCCAATATTGTGCATTGGCGGCATACTTGCTATCTGGATGGGTTTGCAAAAAAGACCCAAAAGCAACAATCGAGTCGTCATATTTACCTTGTTTTAACAAAGTAAACGCATTTTTATAATCTTGTGCAGCATCACTCGATGCTACAGTCGCGACAGTAGTACCCGATGTTGTTGTTTCTATTTGCCTAGTGCTCGATGTTGTTGTCTCTATTTGTGAAGAAGTGGAAGTCGCTGAAGGTGGTAGAGTTGTAGGTGGACTTTGAGTAACCTCTTGGCTTTGCGTGGCCGCAGTGTCAGTTACTGATACTCCACTACTAGCAGGCATGCTTGCAGTACCTGGAACACTAGTTGAAGATTGTAGGCGACGGTCAATATCCAAATATTGTTCGCGTTGGCGTGTTTTAAGGGTGTTAATTTCATGCGCAAGCCGTTCATTTTCACCGCGAAGCTCTTGCACTTCACGCTGCAAGGCCTCTATGCGTTGAGCCATATTCAGCAATGCTTGATTGTCCACGACTCGTTCAATGCGTTGCATCCTTGCATCTAACGCATTGACTTTAGCATCCGTAGCCTTGTCTGCAGCAACAATTGTAGACACCAGCATTAAGGTAACTGCAAGTAGCGACTTAATTAAACTCATCCTTAAATATTCTCACTATTGTTTAACGTTACGAACTAGTAAACCAATTCTACTCTTCTATTTTCTTGCCAAGACTCTTCGCCAGAACCAACAACTGCAGGTTTTTCTTCACCATAACTGACGATATCAATCTGGTTGCCACTTGCACCTTGCAACATAATCAATTCTCGCACAGATTGTGCACGACGTTCGCCTAAAGCAAGATTGTATTCACGTGTGCCACGCTCGTCGGCATGCCCCTCTAAACGCATTTGCATCGTAGGATTTGTAGCTAAAGATTCAGCTGCTGATGCAATTAAAGGTAATGAATCATCACGAACTTGACTGCTGTTGTAATCGAAATAAATCACGTTTCCGGATCCGAGACTACCATCGCCGAGTGTTCCCATTGACAAATCACCTTCACCTTCAAGACCACTTGTCTGTGAACCATCGCCCACCGCGACATCACCTTCATAATCATCACTTATCACATCACCTGGTACTTCTTTTGTACTAGTACTACAGGCACTCAGAATTAAAAATAAACTTACAAATAATGTACAAATTAATTGTTTAGTCATACCTCATTTCTCCTCTATTTAGTAGTCAATATTAATAACGAAACGGTGACCATGCTGGTTCACGCACATCACCCTCGGTTAATCGTAGCTTCTGTTTCACTCTTCCATCTGCACTCACTGCAGCTAATACTCCTCGACCTTGTTCCGCGGTCGCATAAATAATCATACTCCCATTGGGCGCATAACTAGGTCCTTCATCCAAACTACCATTAGTAATAACGCGCATAGCTTTATTTTGCATGTCCATGACCGCAATGCGAAAGCCGTTGCCACTATTATTTACCAAAGTAAGAAAACGACCATCAGGTGAGATGTCCGGTGCCGCGTTATATGTACCTTCAAAGGTAATGCGATTTGCTTTACCACCATTTATCGATATTTCATAAACTTGAGGCCCACCACTGCGATCTGAAGTAAATAATAACGATTTACCGTCTGGCATCCAACAGGGCTCTGTATCTATCGATGACCCACTAGTAAGGCGTTTTAAATTTCGTGTTCCTGTATCCATGAGATAGATATCCGGGCTGCCGCCTGCTGAAAGAGTGAGAGCCAGATAGCGGCCGTTTGGGGACCATGCTGGTGCGCTATTGATTCCTGCTCGGGCCGAAACTCTGGCGCGTGTACCTTGAATGATATCTTGAACATAAATAGCAGAATTATCCCCTTCAAATGATACATAGGCTAAGCGCGTACCATCTGGGGACCAAGTTGGCGACATTAATTGTTTATTGGACGAAAAAACAGTTCTTGCATTGTGCCCGTCTGCATCAGCAATCTGTAGAACAAATTTTTGATTAGCTGTGTTTTTGTTCATAGTGCTTATATATGCAATGCGCGTACTAAATGCACCGCGGATTCCGGTAAGCTTTTCAAACACAACGTCACTAATTTTATGACCTACTTTACGTACGTCTTTACTGCTCGCAGGAATTACATTTCCTATAATTCTTTTTTGTCTGATTAAATCGTATAGTTGAAATTCAACGCGATATTGATCTGCCCCTGCCTTGGTAACTTTACCGAGCAATAAACTCTCTACTCCTGTATCTCTCCATGTTTTATAGTTTAATTGTGTTGGGTCTGTAATAATTTGTGGAAAGCGTTGTTTTTCTAACACATCAAAAAAACCACTGCGTCGTAAATCACTTCGAACAATGTTTTCTATCGCCTCTGGAGCGGTATACACATCTCCCGCAAAAGCAACAATAGCAATAGGTAAGGCGCCTTCAATACCTTGAGTAATTTCGATTTCTAATATTGCATGTGTGCTTTGTCCAATTAACAAAAAAACAGCAAAACTTAATATTTTCAACAAATTCTTCATTAAATCTCCGGAATAAATTTAAAACGTAATTCTCGATCAAATAGCTCTGGTGACGGTGGCGACGGCAAAGGATCTGATTTCCATACAGCTTCTTCTACAGAACGGCGAAAGGCTTCGTCGCCAGTGCATTCTTCAACTACTACATTCTCTACATATCCTCCTGGCGCTTGTCGAACATAGACCTTACACCACGCGTTAGGCTGATTATTTAACGGTTTACGCCAACGACTTTGTATTCTACTGCGTATTGCATCTTGATATTGAGCGATTAATCTACTCGTCTCACGTGATTTCGCTGCGCGTTGCGCTTCTAATTCTGCCGCTCTTATTTCTGCTTCTTCCTGTTCTAAAACTTTTGCTAAACGTTGCTGTTCTGCGGCTTGTTCCGCCGCCAGTTTCTCTTGTTCTTTACGTTTCTTTTCTTCGGCTAGCTTTTTAGCTTCTTCGGCCTTACGTTTTTCCTCTTGAGCTTTTCTTTTCGCTTCTTCTTCAGCATTTTTTAATTCAGCTAATCTTTGCTCTTCGGCTTTTCTTTTCGCTTCTTCTTCAACTCGTTTCTTTTCGAGCTCCGCTTGTTTTTTTGCTTTATCTTCAATTCTTTTCTTTTCAAGTTCAGCTTGCCTTTTAACTTCTTCAACTTTTTTCCGTTCTTGTTCCGCTCTTTGTTGTGCTTCCTGAGCTTTCTTCTTTTCAGCTGCAAGCTCAGCTTCAAGTTGCTTTTTTTCTTCTTCTTGTTTTAACTTTTCTTGTTTAAGCCGCTCTTGTTCAGCAAGTTTTCTTTGCTGTTCTAACTCCTTACGTTTTACCTCCTCTTCTTTGTTTTTTTTATTTTCAGCAAGTTTTTCAGAATTTATGACCTTTGCCTTGACAGTATTAATAGTCGTCTCGGGACTTGGCACGTGTTCCCGTTTCATTTGATAGCCAACTACAAGCAACACGACCGCAGCCACATGAATAATTATTGCAATTGTGACCGACATTGGTAAATGTCGCTTGAACTTTGCCATGCTTCGCTAGTTATCAAACTCTTCAGGAATTGGGTCCGTAATCAGCCCTACATTACCGGCGCCCGCATCTTGTAGCATTACCATCACTGTCACGACCCGGCCATAATCAACATCCTTATCCCCACGCACATAGATAGGGTTACCTTGGTCCTTAGATAGAATTTCTCTAATTTGGTTTCTAAATAGGTCATCAGGTATAGGATCTTTAGGTGAATCTGCCTTGTTTACAAATACTTGTCCCGTTTGATTAACAGAAACTATCAAAGGTTCTTGATTTTCATCAGTTTTAGCAAGCGGTTCTGCCGGAGCACTAGGCAACTCCACCTCTACACCTTGGTGGAATAATGGTGCTGTCACCATAAATATCACCAGCAGAACAAGGGTGACGTCGATATAGGGCACGACATTGATCTCAGACATGCGTTTGCGTCGACGAATTCCAGTATAAGCCATGATTTTAAGCTGTTTCCTGCATTTCCATATCTTTGGTCAATGCTTGTCTTTGTAATAAGGCAGTGAATTCTTCTACAAAATTATCAAAGCGGATGACTATTCGTTCTACATCTGTGGAATAGCGGTTATAGGCGATCACCGCAGGAATTGCTGCAAACAATCCCATCGCAGTTGCGATTAAGGCTTCGGCAATTCCGGGTGCTACTGCAGAGAGTGTAGCTTGCTGTACATCACTTAAGGCACGAAATGAATTCATGATGCCCCATACAGTGCCAAACAATCCAATGTAGGGAGCCGTTGAACCCACTGTTGCAAGAAAAGAAAGATAATGCTCCAACACTTCCACTTCACGCGATAGGGTGACCTTCATCGAACGTAATGCGGTATCTGCAATGGCAATTGGCGAAACTCTATGTTGTCGATGTAAGCGTACATATTCTTTAAAGCCTGCAGCAAAAATATGTTCCATTCCCGCAGGATCTCTTTTCAACCTTACTTTTTCGTATAGTGAGGCTAAATCTGTACCTGACCAAAATTTATCTTCAAATTTATCTGCTTCATTGCGTGCATCTTTAATAATTTTCCATTTGCTTACAATCATAGTCCAAGAAATCACGGATGCAACGAGCAGTAATAGCATGACCAGCTGCACCAGCATACTTGCATTGCCGATTAAGCCTAAAATACTTGTATCAACATGCACTTTTTATCTCCTTGAATAAATTTTTTGGAATGGATTGAGGCGAAAAGTCATTTACACGCAAGCAAACAACATTAATTTCTCCAGTTGTAAGCACATTCGTTTCTTTGCTTTGTTTTATGATAGCTTGCTTGAATGAAACACTGGCAGGTTTTAGTGCAAATGGTTCAACGGTTACTGTTAATGAATCATTAAATTTCGCAGGCTGTTTATATTTTATATTTACAGACCGCACGGCAAACAATACGTTCAAGTTTTGTGCTAACTCATCTTGTTCGATCCCAAGTGAACGTAGCCATTCTGTACGCGCGCGCTCCATAAATTTTAAGTAATTAGCGTAGTACACCACACCTCCGGCATCGGTATCTTCATAATATACCCGCGCATGCCAAACATAAGGCTTCATTTGTGAATGCTTAACTTCAATTAGTAATGAATGATTATTTGAATCACTGTGTTGTTTTCGAAAATAAATCCGAATTAGGATCAATTTCCAGTGATTTACCTAAATTGTGCTGAGGACTTTTTATCCCAAAGTGACGATAGGCGTTGCCGGTTGCTACACGACCACGTGGAGTGCGCATCATAAATCCTTTTAGAATGAGGTATGGCTCAATTACATCTTCAATCGTACCGCGTTCTTCTCCAATGGCAGCTGCAAGACTTTCTACACCAACAGGACCTCCCTCAAATTTTTCAATTACGGCGAGAAGTAATCGTCGATCCATATTATCAAAACCATGTTCATCAACGCTTAGCATATCTAAGGCTAAGTTAGCATTATCACTTGAAATTACTCCGTTGGATTTAACTTGCGCATAATCCCGCACACGTCGTAATAAACGGTTTGCAATTCTAGGTGTGCCTCGCGAACGTAGGGCAATTTGTTGAGCGCCTTCATCATTAATTTGAACCTCAAGTATCTTTGCAGAGCGATGCACGATAACTGATAATTCTTCCGTTGTATAAAACTCGAGGCGTTGCACAATACCAAAGCGATCTCGCAAGGGTGAAGTAAGCAAGCCAGCACGCGTAGTCGCCCCCACTAATGTAAAGGGTGGTAAATCTAGTTTAATCGATCTTGCAGCAGGTCCTTCACCAATCATGATGTCAAGTTGAAAGTCTTCCATGGCTGGGTATAACACCTCTTCTACGACGGGACTGAGGCGATGTATCTCATCCACAAATAACACATCATTGGGTTCAAGGTTAGTAAGTATCGCTGCCAAATCTCCCGGACGCTCTAAAACTGGGCCAGAGGTGTGACGCAGATTTACTTGCAATTCATTAGCCACGATATGGGATAGTGTAGTTTTGCCTAATCCCGGCGGACCAAAAATTAAAACATGATCTAATGCTTCCTTACGTTGTCTCGCAGCAGAGATAAAAATCTCCATCTGCTCGCGAACTTGTGTCTGTCCAATATATTCATTTAGGCTGCGTGGCCGAATCGCATTATCTGCAGCCATTTCATCTTTTTCTGCGCGCGTATCAACAATGCGAGAAGCTTCAATATCTGACATTTAACTTATACCCCCAATTATCCTTTCATGACAGACTGGACTTTAACGCTAAGCGAATAATATTTTCGCTGTTTTGGTTTTGTGTATCGACTTTGTTTACCATACAACTTGCATCATTCGGTTTGTAACCTAATGAAATAAGTGCCGACACCGCATCTTCAATAGGACTATGCTGGCGCTGGCTTTCATTCTTACTATTGCTTACAGAATTGATTGTGGAAGCTTTATCCAACCGATCTCGCATATCGAGTATCAGTCGTTCAGCTGTTTTTCGGCCTACACCCGGGAGTCGTATCAATGCATCAGCATCACCATTATGTATGCAATCCGTAAACGCACGGACATCCATCCCCGAAAGAATGGCCAATGCCATTTTGGCACCTACACCGTTAACTTTTAATAAATTTCGAAACAGGCTTCGATCTTGAATGTGTTTAAACGCATATAAGGTATGTGCATCATCGCGTACTAGTAAATGCGTATAAAGCATGACGCTTTCACCGCAATCCGGTAACTCATAAAACGTAGACATCGGAGCTTCTAATTCATAACCAACACCTCTTACATCGACCAAAAGATGTGGGGGTTGTTTTTCTATGATTTCTCCTTGCAAGCAACCAATCATACATAGCTCCTGGCGATGGAGGTTCGTTGGTTACCCATTAACAAAGAGGTATGCGCATGACATAAAGACACGGCCAAAGCATCTGCTTCATCTGTTTGCAGTGCCCCGCGCAAAGCCAACAAGCGAAGCACCATATGTTGAATTTGTTCTTTATTCGCTGCCCCATTGCCAACCACAGCTTGTTTAACAGATCGCGCACTATATTCACTTACAGGTATGTGAGTCTGCACTGCTGCACTTATCGCTGCACCACGTGCATGACCAAGTTTGAGCGCAGATGAGGCATTGCGTGAAATAAATACTTCTTCTACTGCAATTTCATCTGGTTGGTATTGTGTGATGACTTCAGTTAATTTACGAAAAATTAAACCTAATCTCTGTGGCATTCCTACACCACCTTTAATACTTTTAACTCGAATGTTGCCACTATGTATATAACGACTGCTTCTACCATCACTCTCAATAACACCAAAACCGGTTATTTGTAATCCTGGATCAATTCCAAGTATTCGAATGGCATCAGATTGTTTTACAGATAACATTGAACTCAATCAGCTATTTACGCCACAGCCTCAAACACCGAATCCGGTATATCAGCATTAGAATAAACATTTTGCACATCATCAAGCTCATCTAGTGCATCTAATAGGCGCAACATCGTTTCACCATCTTTAGTTGATAAAGACGCGGTGGTGTTGGCACGCATCGTGACTTCAGCATTTTCGGGTGATAAATCTGATGCTAGGAGTGCTTCTTTTACGGTGATAAAATTTTCAGGTGAAGTAATCACTTCGAGACTGTCATCATCGCCATTAACCACATCTTCGGCACCGGACTCTAATGCAATTTCCATTACAGCGTCTTCATCTGTTCCTGGAGGGAACTGAATCACACCGGCACTAAAAAACAAATAAGCTACTGAGCCCGATGTGCCTAGATTGCCATTGTATTTAGCAAATGCATGTCGAATTTCCGCAACTGTGCGATTACGGTTATCTGTCATACAGTCCACTAATACTGCCGCACCACCAGGACCATATCCTTCGTATTGCACTTCTTCGTAGTTTTCACCATCAAGCTCACCTGCGCCACGCTTTATAGCACGTTCCACGGTGTCCTTCGGCATATTGGCTGATAGACCTTTATCCACCGCTAAGCGTAAGCGCGCATTGGCATTTATATCGGAGCCCCCCATTCGGGCAGCAACTGTAATTTCACGAATTAGTCTGGTGAATAATTTTCCGCGCTTGGCATCCTGCGCTTTTTTGCGATGTTGAATATTGGCCCATTTACTGTGACCAGCCATTGAATCTCCTCTACTAGATCAATAGCGATATTTTAGCACTTCCAAATTTTAAGTGACATTTCCGGTTCGCAGGAACTCATCTACTGAAGCGGCAACAGATTTTGCCAATAGCATACCGGTATGACTATATGGTACCTGAATATGAAGCGTGCAATTTTCAATTTTGGTTTCGGAAACGGCAACCGTACCATCATGGGGCTGTTCCAGTGGTGCGCCAAGCATCTGGCCTATGCCTCTACCTCGAGTACCCGCAAACACGGCTAATGGTCGAGTGCCTTTCCAAGAGGGTACATTCCCAAGTAAAGTCTTAGCACTTGCGCCTAACAGACTAGTTTTTATGAAATTAATCCTAGATAAATAACGCGCCACTTCACTGCCACTCAAGGGTGTGCCTAGCATGACAACCCTACCGGGCTTGGCCGTGTCAAATAATTGAAAATAATGTAGCAAGATAATTCCGCCTAAACTATGAGCTACAAAATGGATGATATCGGCATCGAGTTTGTCAACAAATTCTCCTAACAACAGCGCATTTTCCTTAGGTGTACGTCTCAGACTGTGATAAGAATATTGCTTACATTCATGCCCATGAGCACTTAAGTATCTTGACAGGGGCCTCATCACCCAGCCTTTCATCCAAATACCATGGGTACAGACGACTATCTCATGCATCGAATATACCTCATAAAAGTAATTACTCAGGCACCCAGCGCAGAATAGCTTCTTGATTAGTATAAGAAAAAGCTAAATCGGCCGCTTGCATACGTGGTAGCCACTGAAATTCCTCATGCTCTCGAATGTCTAACTGGATATCAACTTTTTCCGGCAATCGTAAGCGAAATACATGTTCTAGATTCTGAGTAACACCAGGTTCATAACGATCACGCCAAATGGAGTAAATTTCAAAAATTTGTGAAAAATGGCAATCAAGTAGATTCTGATTTACCAATCCTGTTTCTTCTTGCAATTCACGATTTGCCGCATCTAGTGGCTTTTCTCCCCGCTCCAAACTACCCGTTACTGATTGCCAAAAGTCACTAGGATACTTGCGACGCAGCATCAAGACCTCACTGCTCTGCGTGTATACTACCACTAACACTGATTCAGGCTGTTTATAATCCATGTAGCAAATTTGTGTTGTAAAAAAACAAACTAATTGACCATTTGATTACACATATTAAGGCAAATTACTTAATAATTTTAAATCATGATTTCGATATTGCGAAAAATAATTCCTAGCCACATACAACCATGGCTTAGTGTACTTACTGCAATTTTCATTCTTGCTTCATGTTCAAGCACACCATCAAATAAGCCTGATTCGCCTGGACAAGTTGAAGGCTATGTAAAGCAAAGTGTGCAATATATGAACGCTGGAAGATTAGATGCCGCACTCATTTCTATAAGACAAGCACTAGAAGTAAATCCAAATTCAGCAGATGCCTATACGGTCGCAGGATTAATTTACAACAAAAATAACCAACCTGAGCTAGCCGAGCGTTACTTTAAACGCGCATTATCTATTGAGCCAAGCCACTCAGCCGCTCAAAATAATTATGGCAGCTTTCTTTGCAAACATGACAAACCATTAGAGGCAGAAAAAGTATTTTTAGCAGCAGCAAAAAATAAAAATAACACTCAACCTGATGTTGCGTATACCAATGCAGGCCTTTGCGTGTTAGGTATACCTGACTCTATCAAAGCAAGTAATTATTTTAGGAAAGCCTTGAAAATTAATCCTAAGTCACCAGTGCCATTGTATCAACTTGCTAAAATTCAATACATTAATTACCAATATGAACATGCACTACAGTTTTTACACCATTATGAAAAAATTGCTCGGCCAACACCGAAAACTCTTTTGCTCGGTGCACAAATATGTGAAGCTATTGGCAATTCACAAATGGCAAATAATTATAAAGTTTTACTTGCGCAACAATTTCCTAACTCCGCAGAAGCGAAACAAATTACTTCTGCATCATCTTCCAATCTAGATGAGCAGCCCCCTGTATTTGATGTGCGAAATATCATCGAAGAAGATGGAGCTAATTAAATTTTAAACTTCAAATTTTACTTTAGCTCGATGAACTACTCTAATTTGTAGCTCTTCTAATTGACGTTTATTTACCTGAGCAGGTGCATCTGTTAGTAAACAAGTGGCATTTTGAGTTTTTGGAAAAGGAATCACATCACGAATCGATTGGCTACCTGTCATTAGCATCACCAATCGATCTAAACCAAATGCAATACCCCCATGTGGCGGCGCACCATAACGTAAAGCCTTCAATAAAAATCCAAACTTTTCTTGTGCTTCTTGTTCATTGATCTGCAACACCTCAAAGACTGCATTCTGCATGTCTTGTTTATGAATACGCACCGATCCCCCACCGACCTCTACACCATTTAACACTATGTCGTAAGCCAAAGATGATGCATCACCAGGATTATCAATTAGGTCTTGAGGATTTTTAAATGTTGGTGAGGTAAATGGGTGATGCAACGCAGACCAGCGTTTTGTATCGTGGTCCCACTCAAACATAGGATACTCCACCACCCAAAGGGGACGCCAAGCAGGTTCAACCATATTTAAGTCATGGCCCAATTTCACTCGCAATGCTCCTAGTGCTGCATTGACAATATCTTTTTTATCAGCGCCAAAAAATAGCATATCACCATTCGCTACACTCGACTGGTTGATGATTTGTTTAATTGTATCTTCTGGCAAAAATTTAAGAATCGGTGATTGCAGCCCTTCTGATATGTTAGAAACATCATTACATTTAATATACGCCAAACCCTTGGCGCCATATTGTCTGACAAATTCAGTGTAATCATCAATCTCTTTTCGAGTCAGCGATGAACCTTGTGGTATTTTTAACATTGCAACACGACTAGACTCATCATTGGCGGGCCCACTGAAAACTTTAAACTCCACATTTTTCATCATTTCTGTGATATCGATAAACTCGAGTGGAATTCGTAGATCAGGTTTATCAGTGCCAAATCGATACATCGCATCTGCATAACTTATCTTGGGAAATGGTTTCTCTAGTGATTCATTGCAAATTTTTTCAAACAAATCATGAATCATGTCCTCCATCACTGACATGATTTCTTCTTTATTCATAAATGAAGTTTCAATATCTAACTGTGTAAATTCAGGTTGACGATCCGCACGTAAATCTTCATCACGAAAACAACGAACAATTTGATAATAACGATCAAAACCACTCATCATCAGCAGTTGCTTAAATAACTGAGGAGATTGTGGCAATGCAAAAAATGAACCTGGCTGTGTGCGACTAGGTACTAAGTAATCTCGTGCACCTTCTGGAGTTGCCTTGGTTAGAATTGGGGTTTCAATTTCTAAAAAACCATGGCTATCCAAAAATTTTCGCGCCACACGAGCAACTTCTGCTTTAGTTCGAATACGTTCCTGCATATATGGGCGACGTAAATCGACATATCGATAGCGAAGTCGGTTTTCTTCATGTACATCTTCATCATCTAATTGAAACGGTGGAGTATCTGATTCATTTAAAACATCCAGCGACTTTGCGAGCACTTCGACTTGGCCTGTTGGCAAATCCGGATTAATTGTTCCATCAGGACGTGTTCTAACTCGACCGTTTACCTGTAATACGTACTCATTACGGATATGTTCTGCAACTTGAAATATTTCTGGTGTATCTGGATCAAATACGATTTGCAGAATTCCATATCGATCACGCAAATCAATAAAAATTACACCACCATGATCACGCCTGCGGTTTACCCACCCACATACCGAGATTTCTTGGTCGATCAGTTTTTCAGTGACCTGACCACAATAATGAGTTCGCATGGTAACCCTTAAAAATATTTATAGAGGTGCTTAAAATTGTATGTAGGTAAGCGGCGCATAGTACTTTTTGGCCAGTATGCTTGCAATAGAACGTCTTAGGTAGAATATGATAAAAGGCAAACTACTAGTCTTCAGCTGCAGTCTAAGGGTCTTTAGACTCTTTCTTAGAACTAGGC
>CAJHZF010000253.1_pt1 | contig 15867 bp, 14 predicted proteins | sample 9198891 | NCBI WGS metagenome assembly CAJHZF01 (sample SAMEA7708349, study PRJEB35096) | sediment metagenome | biome: marine neritic benthic zone biome [ENVO:01000025]; feature: sediment [ENVO:00002007]; material: shallow marine sediment [ENVO:03000034] sea grass bed [ENVO_01000059] ...
GCATGTAAAACTATACTTGGCTTATGATCGTTGAAAATTTTTTCTACCGCATTCATATCACGCACACTGCAAAGAAGTGGCAATACCTCTATATTATTTTCATTCATGCTGTTTAAATTATTTGTAATGCTGTATAAATTAAACTCACTATTTTCCAGTAACACTAACTTTCTTGGTTGATGCGCCAAAGTTTGACGACATAGCTCTGCGCCTATTGATCCCCCAGCACCTGTAACCAATACACACTCGCCTTTAATCAAATCTTGAATCGCACTATCGTCAAGTTTTATTGTTTCACGCCCCAGCAAATCTTCGATACTTACATCACGCAATCGGGAAATATCTACATTGTCATCATTTGCCTCAGTTAAAGAAGGAATAGTTTGGCACTGTATATTTTTACTGTTACAAGACTTGAGTATATTACGCATTTTTGTTGCATCTATATTCCTGATACAAACAATAACTAATTCAATTTCGTAGGCTTTTAATACCTTTCCAATATTTGCAATTCCATCAAGTACACGTACCCCATGGATATCTCGTCCAATCTTTTGACTTGAATCATCCAAAAACCCAATCGGCAAGTATTCATCCTTTCTTCTCATATCTCGAACCAGCATTTCACCTGCCTGACCCGCGCCTACCAAGAGTACCCGCTTGCCTTTAGATTGAGATAGATATAAATGTTTATCTTTAATCCATCTATATACAAGCCTTGGAGCACTTAAACCTAAAAACAAGAACAATGGATACAACACCAATATAGAGCGAGGAACTGCTTCTAATCTGTAAATAATAAAAACACTTAATAACGTGATACCTGCCCCAACAACTACCGCTTTGGTAATTTGCAAAACATCCGGAATTGATGCAAATCTCCAAATGCCGCGATATAAACCAAAATACCAATAACAGATCGTTTGTATTACTAAAGCAGAAACAAGTAATCTAATTACTCCTTGCCAATAATATTCAGGTATTGTGGTTAAATTAAACCTAATCCAATAGGCTGCAAGCAAAGCAATCGGAATCCATGCGATATCATGTAGTAACGCAAACCAACGATTTAGCAAAAGTGATGTGTATTTCAATTCAATTACTGGTTAGATAAATCTAAATTAAGACGGGTAGTTCATTTTTTAAAAATATGAAGCATAGTAAAAAACCTTTTCAACTACTGCACATACTTTCTCTATATCACTAGACTCTAAGGTGGGATGTATGTTAAACATTATACTCGTATTTCCTAATTCTTCAGCATTTATAAGGGCTGAAACTGGCTTTAAACCAGCATCTACAAAAGCCTTTTCCTTGTACACCTCACTACAACTACCCATATAACATGGCACACCTTCCGCATTAATTGCTTGAATAATCTTGTCCCTACTCCAACCAGGCTTTAGTTTAGAAGGACGAATAAAAGCGTAATATTTATAGTACGCATGAGCAATATTATTACCTGGCTTCGTAATTCTTAATGCTGGAACTTTTGCAAAGCAGTTAGTTAGTATATCTGCGTTTTTGCGCCTTTTTTCCAGCCATACATCAAGCTTATTTAGTTGCAGCAAACCAATAGCTGCCTGCATCTCAGTCATTCTAAGATTAGAACCAAATGAGTTATGCACCCATTGAAATTTACTTTTATCATTTAACGATCTTTGCATCATACTTTCATAATGTTTTCCATGATCTTTATACATCCATGCTTTACGCCACGTTGACTCATTGTTTGTTACAAACATTCCACCTTCCCCACCTGTAGTCATTATTTTGTCTTGGCAAAAAGAAAAGGTAGCCACATCACCAAATGAACCTACATATTTATCGTTATATTTTGCGCCATGCGCTTGCGCACAATCTTCAATTAACTTTAGATCATTATCTTTTGCAACTTCGATGATTGACTGCATATCGCATGGCCAACCTGCTAAATGAACTAACATAATCGCTTTTGTTCTTGGTGTTATACATGCTTGTATTACATTAGCAGTAATGTTCTGAGTGTTTAAATCTACATCTGCAAATACTGGGGTTGCCCCTTTTAGACATATACTACTTACTGTTGCGATAAATGTACGAGGTGTAACAATAACCTCATCACCTGCTCCGATATTTAATACTTCAAGCGCAAGTTCTAGCGCAACACTACCATTTGCTAGCGCAACAGCATAATTAACGCCAAAATATGTAGCAAATTGCTGTTCAAATTTTTGACCTAAATCTCCTGTCCAGTAATTTACTCTGCCAGATTGAAGAACATTTTGAACAGCATCCACTTCGTCTTGTTCATAACTTGGCCAAACCGGTAATTCAGAATTAACTACACATTCACCACCTTCGATTGCTAATTCTTGTTTATAAATAGCTCTCAATTTAAGGCCCTTTCTTGCATGCTGGCACACCAAGCATTTGCTGCTTGTCTTCCGCATTACTCACTACGGCCGCACCTGCCCCAACGATTACATCATTACCAATAGAAACTTGTTCACGCACACTTGCACCAATTCCTATCCAACTACAGCTGCCCACGCGCACTCCTCCCCCAAGATGTGCGCCGGGCGAAACATGCACACCGTCAGACAATAAATTTTCATGATCAACTGTGGCACCGGTATTAATAATGCAACCCTTACCTAACTTAGCACCCACACCTACTACAGAATTGGCAGCTATAAAGCTTCCCGAACCGATTTCAGCATTGGTAGAAACCACTGAACTTGGATGTATAATAATAGGAATATTAAAACCATCACTCATCCGTTCCTTAATTAACTGTAAGCGGCGTTTGTTATCACCAATTGCAACAAACAAATTTTGATATTGATGAAGCAAACTACTCGCATCAGCAGTCACACCAACAACCTTGCAATTTGCTATTATTAACTCACCTTTCACCTCATCGTCTAGAAAAGCAATTTCAGACCATGATCCTTGTTCCTGTGCAGCATCAGCTACCACCAATCCATGGCCGCCTGCACCTATAATCAATAATTTGGGTTTCATTTTAACCTTCGAAATTTTTCAGCCGTCACGTGACCTTCCTGCGTGATGTCAGTTGATTTGAATACTGAAACAATCGTCATACATAAAATTTTAACATCTAAGTAAAAACTATGGTTATCAACGTACCAAACATCTAGTTTAAATTTTTCTTCCCAGCTTATTGCATTTCTCCCATTGACCTGAGCCCATCCAGTAATACCGGGTCGCACATCATGTCTTCGCATTTGTTCTGAAGTGTATAGCTCTAAATATTCCATCAACAAAGGACGCGGACCAACCAAACTCATGTCACCGCATAACACATTCCACAATGATGGCAGTTCATCCAAGCTTTTTTGACGCAACCAGCTACCGAACTTTGTTATCCTTTCTTTATCAGGATTTAATTCTCCGGATGAATTATAAACAGTTTCCATTGTTCTAAATTTATAGATTAAAAATGGCTTTCCATTTAAGCCTGGTCGATGTTGCTTGAAAAATACTGGCTTACCAAGAACGACTCTTATAAGCAAGGCAATTAATACTAGCAACCAGCTTAACAATATTAGGCTAGATCCAGCTAAAACAATATCGAACAACCGTTTCATTTCAAGCGGTAATTATTCATAACATTCTCAAAATAATCTACAAAAGAACTTGTAACAAAATCTTGAGAAAATAACTGTTGTGCGCGTTGTCGTGCTGCATCACCAAGCTGTTGTCGAAAACTATTATTTATGACCAACGTTTTAATTCTGTCATGCAATGCTCTGATATCGCGAACAGGAAATAATAGGCCAGTGACATTATTTTCAATCGCATCTTTTATACCATATATATCACTGCCAACTGCTGGGATGCCCACAGCTGCTGCCTCAATTACAACACTACCAAACCCTTCACGATAGCTTGGCAAACAAAATATGTCTGCTACATTCATATAATGTTCTGGGTGATCTGTAAAATCAATCATTCTCAGGCGTTCACTGCCTACACCCACTGTGGCTAAAATTTGATTTCGCATATCCTCTTCATCTGGCCCCACAATTACAAGTTTCACAGAGTTATCTTGATCAACAAGCATTTTAAAAGCGCTAGCTAAATCAAGTATCCCTTTATCATTACTTAGTCTCCCAAGAAACAAAATCACAACATCGGATTCATTGATATTTAATTCTTTTCTTAATTCTTTCTTAACCTTTTTGTCAGGATTAAAGCGTTGCAGGTTCACCCCACTAATGGAACCATTTGCAAGCACTTTAACCTTCTCCTCCGACACAACTTTCTCATCGATCAAAAACTGCCTTTGACTTTTACTATCTGCTAGTGCGTGTGTAGATAGACTTGCAATAAATTGATCCATACTCTTCAAGAATAATCGTTTTACCCCTGTCCGAGTGACCCAAACTTGGCCTGTAAACGTATGGACTCTACATCGAACTCGAGCTACCAAACTTGCCAACATCGCCAATAAGCCAGATTTAGGCGTTACGGAATACACCATATCAAAATCACTATTTACGAATAACTTTAGAAGCAGATAAAATGCTTTTACATCTTTCCAAAAAGATAATTTACGCGGGATATTTATTGATTTAATCTCGACATTATTGCTGGAAAATGCAAGCTTAGCAGGATCGTCTATATTGGTTACAACCATCACATGATGCGTTACAGATAAGCGCATAATTTGGTCATGCAAAAAAGCATTAATTGTCATGGGACTAGATGCGACGATAGCAATTCTCATGCACGCAATTCTATAAGGTAAGCTACTTTTTTAGTATTACTATTCTGCAACATTTCCACCCATCGCTGAATATCGTTCAGATTTGGCATGCAATCAAGGCCGAACATATAAAGTTTATAGAGTCACATTATCTAATTCTCAATTAAGTAGTGGTTTTTGTTGAGTCATCAATATCTCCAATATCAACAAAAGCATTGCAATAACCGATACAACTACACCTGCGTAACTTTGAAAATACATGCAAAGTATGGTGGTTAAATAAAGTCCCCAAGAAATAACAATTAGCAAAACATCAAGAGCCCTAAGATGCCCGAACTTCGATATCACTACCAAAAGAACAAAACTAGTAACCAACATTGCTAAAGTAGTTGCAAGCGCAAGTCCAGCTACACCTATTGCTCGCATTAGAACAATATTCAAAACTATATTTAAGATCAATCCAAGCGCCGCAGCAACGACGACAAATTTACCTTTTTGATATGCATTTAAAAATTTAATAAACAAAGCATGAGAAACGAAAAAAGGAAGTTGGATGGCACCAAATATTGCAACACGCCCAACTTCACTGGCACCTTGCATACTCATCATATCGCCACGGAAAATAATACGTACCACATCATCACAAAATGCAAACAGCACTAATCCAGCTGGTATTGTTAAGGCTGTTCCAATAAAGATAAAAAAGGTTAAATCTCTTCTACATTCATCTACATTTCCCTGGGAAAAAAGAGCTGAGAATCTTGGCAAAACTACAGATGTAAGGGCCGCGCCAATTATCCCAGTAATAAATATTGCAACCTTGCTACCTAATGAATATACCCCAATACTCCCCGCACCAAGCCCTGATGCCATTACATTATCAATTACTGTAGCAGCACTCATAAATAGAGCTGCTATTGCTAAAGCCATGTAAAGTTTCCATAACTCTCCATAGCCCTCATTGCTGGCTCTATTCTTAAAACTTGGTTTTAGTATAAATCCATCTTGATACAATAGATAAATAACCAAACCCAAGTTAATAATCTGCCCAACAAGCATTCCTGCTACCACACTAACTATACCGTGATCTTGTCCAAAAATAAAAAGTGCCACAATTGCACATACTGGAACTGTTATTTGAAATAATGCAGGTAAAGTGTAAATACTTCGCGCATTAAGTACTGCATTTCCTATCACCACTACAACACTTAACACCATTATAAGGACTGCAAAGGGAAGCAAATTAAGTGTTCTAATAATTGCATCTATATCCAAACCACTAACAAATATCGGATAAATATATTTACCAAATACAAGCAATAAACTGCCCAATATAAGCAATCCTGCAAGTGAAAAAAACAGAACTCTCGCGAGCATGATTTCTGCATTACGTCCAGACCTTTCTTGCAACTTGAGGTATACTGGAATTAGTGCAGACCCAAGTGGAATACTAAAAACACTTACTACAAACATTGGTAGTAACATCGCCAGAAAAAATGCATCTAACTCATTTCCAACTCCATATTGCTTCCCCATCAATACATCACGATAAAAAAACAATAAAAATGATAGTGCAGTAAAACAAACAACTGAAATACCAGCACTAATTAATTTCCCACGCTCTGGCTCTAGAACCTCATTAGAATCCACCCTGGATAGTTTAATTTTTTTATCAAAAACACTTAATCTAAACCGCTTAAAAATTAAACTGCACCAACCGATTGTGCCTAGCAACATCAAAAGCATTATGAAGGGATAACGAACTCGATGTAGCGTACCTAAATTAGCCGTAACATAACCATAGACAAGTATAAAAACTAAAGAAAAGCTAAAAACCAACCAAACCGATAGTGAAGCACGTCGTCTCCATAACAAATATATCACTCCAGGAATTGATAAATACCAAATAAATATTTCTACCCAGCCTATAATTTTTGTTATCGAGGCATCCTTAAACCAAACGTCTGGAAATGGAGCAAACAGTGCAACTTGTAGCACCCTAGGCAAGTATATTAATAAGCTCGTCGCACTTTCTGGCACCTTATGCCGATCATAGATTGCACTCGAATCATATCCTGTACATATAGATACAAGACGCACAATAGTTGCAGCTTTTGCATAATAGTCGATTTTTTCTGGAACAATTTGACTAGATTGCCACTGCCATGATTCAGCAGTTGGATAGTTCTCACAAACTCTTTCAAAAACACCAGCAGACAAGTGGCCATTAGCAATTGCCTCACTGTCGTCACCCAGATCATATATATGAACAACCATCACTACTAATCCAACAGAAAATACTGCTGCAGCCCCTCCAATAATCGTAAACAAATTCCACTTCTTACCGCAAATAGAACCTATTAAAGTAATAAGAAATAATACAAACACCGCCAAAAATAAAATATCTACGGCGTATGGACGCACCGATAACAATAGAATCCCACCGGAAATATTTCCTACTAAAAAAATAAGAAGTTTATTTTTAGACCCTCTTAAATTGATCCACCGCAGCCATGAATAAAGTACTAGCAATAATCCTAAAATCGCATACCCATCTTTATGAATTTGTGCATACCAATTTAAACTAGATGGAAATACGATAAATAATGCCGAACTTATTAGCCCTGCGTAATGCCCAACTTTTCCTGGAAAAATAACTTTAGCTATCAAATAAATGAGCACCCCGCCACTTGCATGGAGAACCGCATTAATAGGAATAGCTAATGATGGATCTGGTCCAAAATACACATACAGAATGGACAAAATAGCTACGTTTGCGCTACAACCTTTCGCAGGCCACAACGACCAATTCGACCAACCACTAATTCGAATCTGACTAGCCAAATCCATTGCAACAGAATGAAAGTAAATTGAATCGTTCGTTAACAGACCATGACCAGCGTGCAGAGAAGGTAGCATAGGCAAGAGAAGTTTTTGAAAAACAAGCGCAATACACGTTGCGTAGCAGAAATATAAAACCCACAACACCTTGGGAACAACCACATCAAACTCTGCGTCATTATCAACCCTCATAACGACAACTCAAATTGTCTAGAGCCCAGAACTTTAAAGGCTGAGGACAGCAGCAGTATTATAGTCGACAAAATGATATCAAAGACCCTTTCCAAAATTGCGCACCCCGCAAAAGATTTCCACAGCAAAACATCGCGACATAACCAGCAGATACTCCTCACAATCAACTGGCACGGTGAGGAAATCATAAAGAGGTTAAATCTTGATTTGAGAGATAAAAATCCAATGGATAACTATCCGGATCGATTCTTCAGGCTTCAATGGGTTTGCGGGCACTGACAATAAAATTAAAAGCAAAAAGCGAGTGCATGAACTTAACCTGCCGGTTACTCAGGGCCCGGATAATTAATCCAGTTATACCTGACTGACAAACTTTTGTGTTGCCGGCCACACACAGCACAGAATGGTCCCAATTCAGATCTGTATATCCTATTGACTGGAATATTTCCTTCAACTGTTTTTTGTTCTTATAGCTTATATGGCCTTTCATCCCTCCCATCAGCCGATGATCCCAGCGCCCGGCCAGAAATAAAAACCGGTTTACAATCCAGGAAATGTTTGGCGTCAATACAATCACCTGGCCGCCCGGTTTTAACTTTTTCCATACATCAGCCAGTACTTTTTCAGGCTCCATAATATGCTCAACGACAGCACTCAGGGTTACAAGATCGAAATGATCATCCGGGAAAGGCAGAGTGTCTTTATCAAGATCCACAATCTCTGTGCTTTTATATCCTGCTTTATCACACAACTTGAGGGCGACGGGCGAGATATCAATACCGTGCACCTCACAGTTTGTCCGCTCTATCAACCATTTTCCAAGAACGCCATTGCCACACGCGACATCAAGGACTTTACTGTCCTCGCCCAGGTAGGCGTCCTCTAGTGTCGGTAAAATCGACTGCACATAAGGGGGAATCCCACTGCTTTTCCACAGGTCATCGTAATATTCAGCCAGACCGCTCATACTAACTCCTGCCTCACTAACTTAAACACGGGATTGAGTAAAATGCCTCGTAGATCAATGAACTCAATGACAAAAAACACATGCAAACTATAAACTACACTTTTCAACCCACTTATTCTAACTCCAACAAGTAAACAGCATGCGATTATTACTGTCGTCACCAAAGTCCAAGGGAATCATTACCTTTGTAAAATCCCTCGAGAGCGCTTCAGAGTATTATCTCTTGGCAGTATCCGAGATTGCCACCCTCAGCAAATACTGGGCTGCAGTTGCAAAGCTAACGAGAATAGCCAACATACCGTACTCGGCTGGTTCTATTTCCGTAGTAAGTATTCTTACGCTTATCAAAGAACCCAAGATACCACACAGATGCCCGGCTACTACCCAAGCCGCTTGTGTGCCCAGCTTGAAGTAGCTGAATCTTTTATTATTTTCCACTGGTATTACTTGCCAGATTCGTTGGTATCAATGATTACATCCGGGTACACGTTAACTTTCCGTACGGCTTCAGAAATACTACCATTGGATTGACTCAAGACACGGACACACCATTAATAAAAGACTTTCCTGATTCAAAATTGGCTACCCATCCACCCTGAACATCAGGACAGTATTACGCCGCTATTTTTATTAGAATTGATATTCAAAATATATCTTAATTAAGGTATTCATCGGGAAAACTAAAAGAACACAATTTTGTGCTCTTATATTCAAGGTGTTTGTATAAAATTTACGAGTGATATAGTACCACTATGATCTACACATTTTTTATTTCCAAATCCCATATCAAACCGCATACCAGAACCACCCCGAGACAAAGCAAATGCAGCTTGAGACTCCAAAGATGAGCTGTGATGCAAATATGTGCGAATTTGTGGCACCAGTTATTAGGACTTTATAATGCGAATCAATCACCGGATATCCGGTGAGATGCTATGGGTTGCATTCGGCATTTTCATCTCTATGTGCATAGTCTTAGCGGGCACTCGTTTTCTTACAACTGTTCTCTCACGAACGGAATATGGACGGCTTGTATTAATGATTAGTCTTGCGGCGCTTTTTGATCAAGTTGTGGGGCATGCAATTGGCGGCGCTGCAATGCGATTCTACTCGATCTATAGTATAGAGAATCGACTTGGCGATTTACGTAACATTGTCTTTAGATACTTGCTCGGAAGCGCTTTTGTTTGTATTTTTGGTGCAGCACTAGTCAGTTACCTGCAATGGCCGACAATAGATCTCTTATTAGTTTTAGCACTCGCCTTTTCAATTGCACTCCTTGTCTCAGGTGTAGGAGTCAGACTCGTTGAAGGCGCCCGGAGACGACGAATATCGGCCGCTTTTCGAACCTCTTTCGAGCTATTACGATTTGGCTTAGCAGCTTTATTCATTTATTTTGGTTCCGTTTCAGCTGAATCCGCTCTGGGCGGCTTCATGGTAGGTGCTGGAATCATCGCCTGTATTCACTTGTATTACATTCGCTTTCGGCTTCTTAACAACGATAGTCAACTCAGCGAATGGGAAAAGCGAAAGCAATTTGCTAAATCGTTTAGAAGATATGCTGAACCATTGTTGATCGTAGGATTTGGAACCTGGGTCTTTTTAATGTCACCGCTCTGGGCATTGGGATGGTTTTGTGAAATTGATGAAGTAGGTGGATATGGCGCTTATCACCAGCTGGCATTCGTACCAATGTTAGTGATTAGCGGATTACTGCTAACGTACTTAGCTCCGATAGTCTATGAGAAAACTCTGGAGTCCGCCGATAAAGCTATGGAGGATTCTTACCGATTGAGGATCGTCACCTTGATTGCTGTCCTTCTTACAGCTGTCATTGCTTATTTCGGGCACCGACCTATTGCAACGTTGTTGGTGGGCGAACACTTTCGTTCTTACAGCTGGATGTTCCCATGGTTGATTATGGCAGGAGGTTTTTATGGTGTTGCACAACAATTGCTGTTAAAACTTCGCGCCGAAATGAAAACTCTTAAACTAGCAGCAATTCAATTAGCTTTCGCCCTAATTTCTGTGATCTTTTACAGTCTGGCGGCCAATTATTTTGCCGTAGACGGGGTTGTTTATACAGTTGCAGCATTAAATGCGCTACTGTTGATACTCGCATTTGTTTTTACAGGTGTTCGTAAAAAAAACTATGAGTCGCCCGATACTTATATATCAAAGAATTAAGTATTACACTTGTTGTCCATTAGTAGGAGCCTTATTGAGCGTGAAAGAAGATCAAAAAACTACCCGAGAAGATTACTGGGCCAATCTGGCCACCCGAATCACGGACCCTTTAGAAACTCGCAACAAGCGTGACGATTATTCAGATTTAGAGATTAATTTCCTAAAACCATTTCTCAAGCCAGATATATCTGTTCTGGATCTAGGCAGTGGTAGCGGACTAGTCGTCAATAAACTTGTTGATTTAGTAGGAAATATTACGGCTGTGGAAAAATTTCAAAACTTTTCTCAGTACATCAAGCAATCAAATAAACTTGAACTCATTAACGCAGACATTATTGGCTTTCGTTTGTATCGACAATTTGACTTAATTCTTGCAACTGGAGTGATTCAGTGTCTTGAGGGACGATATATTGCAGAATTGTATAAGAATGTTTTCAATATGACTAAACCCGGTGGGCATTTCGTTGCGCACATCCACTGTGGTCTTAAAGAGGATGTCATTGTTGACCGATACTCTGAGGAACTCAATGCTAACTATTATGCAGAGTATCGCCATTATCAGTGGGAAAAAAACCTGATGTTAGAAACTGGCTTTCAAACCGTGGAACTCCATGACGTTTTTCCAGACTGGTTGAATAAGTGGCCGAACACTCGTCACTTTCTTTTTGTTTGTCACAAAGCTAAGGAGTAATACATTTATGCGACGAGCATATTGCTTTGATTTGGACGGTACTCTTACGTCTGAAGAAATTCTTCCACGGCTAGCAAAAGAGATTGGCTTATTTGAAGAAATTGCTACTCTGACTCATGCAACGATGGAAGGGTTAATACCATTCGAGAATTCGTTTCGCCTTCGTGTGAGGTTGCTAGCAGAAGTGCCCATTCCAGTTGTCCGCAAAATTATTTCCGAGATTCCACTACAACATCAGCTTTTGGCTTTCATTCATGAAAACTTCACTGACTGCTTTGTTGTGACTGGCAACCTGAATGTCTGGATTGAAGGCCTGCAACCAAAATTAAAATGCAAGATCTTTAGTTCTGATGCAAAGTGGGAAGGTGACAAGCTCCTCGGTGTTGAGCGAATTATCAATAAGTCCGATGCGATTCAAGAGTTGGGCAGTACCTATGACGAGATAGTTGCCGTTGGTGACGGCATGAACGATTCCCCACTTTTCGATGCGTCTGATATCTGCATAGCATATGGTGGCGTCCATGATCCAGTTGAAACTTTGATTAAAATGGCGGATTACGTGACCTATCACCCCCACGGATTGCTGAACATATTATCAACGCTGAGGAACTCATAACAATGGATATAAAACACGTAGTCATTTCGGCTGCTGGTCTAGGCAACAGGTTAGGACTCGACATGCCTAAGTGTTTGGTAGAACTTGAGGGGCACTGCCTGATTTACTATTTGTTGCAACTCCTCAAAGATGTGCCGGATATTCGTATCGTGGTCGGATTTAAGGAGCAGCAAGTGATTGACTATGTGAGAACAATTCGACCTGATGCAACTTTTGTTAGAAACGCAGATTATGCAAACAGTACGAATGCGTACAGCCTGCATCTGGCAACCCAACATTTAACCGATCCATATTTATCTATTGATGGTGACATGTATGTCGAGCCAGAATCTTTTATCCGCTTCGTCGCAGCCTGTGCAAAACACCGAAATCTCATTGGCATATCAAAATCCTTTACTGAAGAGGCGGTATTCGTTGAATTAGATGAACAACAACAAATGATTGAAGGTTTCCGCCGAAACCCTCCGAATGAATTTGAATGGTGCGGAATTGCTTACTTTTCAGATTTGAAAGTATCACCGTTTGCAAATTTCGTCTATAACGAAATAGAAGCAATGTTGCCAGTTGCTGCTGAGATCGTTGATGTTTTTGAAATTGATACTCCACAGGACCTCGATTACCTCTACCGCAATTTTAACCGCGAGAAGCAAATGGAGTATTTCGGGCAACCAAAGACCTAATAATGAAACTAACAAAAAAGGCCGATATAGAATATTACATGATTGATGGCTTGGAAGAGATGCAAGAACAGCTCTTGGGCCAATTGGCAATTGTCGACGAAATATGTCGTGAAAACTGTCTTTCTTATTGGTTAGATGGCGGTACCTTGATAGGTGCATTGCGACATGGACAGCCAATTCCTTGGGACGATGATATGGATATCTGTGTTCCCAAAGAGGATTTTGATCAACTCATACCGCTAATTCATGAACGCTGTAAACAAGATGATAAACGTCTGCTCTTCTTCTATCCTGAAGATGGAGATCGTCTTTGGGCGGAGTATTTCGGTTCGTTGGAAATGCTGGTCATGGCGGCACCTGGATGGCTCCCTGTTAGATTAGACATTGCTCCGATGAAAATATTTCCGGACACTACCGAAGACATAGAAAAAGAGCAGGAAATGTCCCAAATGCTCACGTATTGCTCCACCGGTTTCAAGATTAACCCGTCACAACCCACGCTTAACCGGAAGCAGAAAGAGAAATTCAGACGTTATTATTATAACGAATATTCGAAGGAACTGGCCTCACGCACGGTGGGTTGCAAACCTGAAGAACTTTGCGTCAACAACTTCACTCGCGAAAACACTATGCAACATCATAGTTACTCTGATATTTTTCCTCTACAAGATATCGATTTCAATGGCCTGAAGGTCATGATTCCATCAAAGCCAGAACAATATCTTTCATACTACGATGACTGGCGGCGTCTACCTGATTTGCAGAACAGATACCCGGTTAACGAACGCTTTATTCGCAACGACGGAAAACTGAACAAGCAGCGTGCTCTGCGTAAAATCAAAAGCTATTACTCGAGACTCGATGAGCGCATGACATGGCGCGGCAGGAGCAGAGAAATGTTACTTCTCGGACTTGCCCATGGACCCATGCCAGTCGCGAAACGAATTTTTAACGCCTGGAGGCGAAAAGGACCAATCTTTAAATGACGGAACATATTCGGCAGACAAGATAATTTTGGAAGAAAAAAGTAAAGATCTCTTGGTTAGTGTGTGGGTCATCACATATAACCATGCGGACTATATAGGGAAGTGCCTTGACAGTATCCTGTGCCAGAAAACGGATTTTCGTTTCGAAATTTGTCTAGGTGAGGACGACTCTGATGACGGAACACGAGAAGTCTGCCGCAAGTATGCAGCCAAATATCCGGATACTATTCGACTATTTGAACGTGATCGAGAAGACTCGAACAGAGAAGGTTGTGCAGGTGCTTGGCAGTTCAATTATATAGAGACTCTGAGAGCTTGCCGCGGTAAATACATCGCATTATGCGATGGCGATGATTTCTGGAGTAACGACTCGAAACTTCAAAAACAAATTGATTTTCTAGAGGAACATCCTGATTTGTCTGGCTGCTACCACAAAGTGGGGCAGGTAAATGAGAACGACCAGATAATTTGCCCGGACATGGGGTATCCACCAATTCGCAAAGAACGCTACACTCTTGATTATCTCTTGCGCTATGGCGTTTTTTCTTCTGTGCTCAGCGTTGTATTTCGAAATCGAAAAGACATTGCACCGGATTGGTTTCGAAAATCACTGGTTGGCGATATTCTCCTGCACACCGGAAATTTGCTACATGGTGATTACGGCTTCATCGACGAAGTCATGGGTTACTATCGTGTTCATTCTCAAGGATTAGCTAGCGGTTCACCTCGGCGGGAAATTGTAAAGATCACCATCCAAGCGTTTCGTTTAATGGGTAAACATTATGGCATTGCCGAGCGCAAGGCTTACCGCCGCGGTTTACGGACCTTATATCTCTCTTATGGTGTGGAGTCTATTCTTTGCTGGTGTTTACCTTCAGCATTTAAACAAAAATTTGACTTGGGTTTCGGGCGTTATCTACGATCGTTAGCACGACGCTTGCTTTCCTACCGGTAAGCACAGATGGCGAGAACCGGAATATGCTAAAGTGCTTGGAAGAAATATATAGAAGTTTGCATTAATTAAATGAATATATAATTCATTCTAATTTTAAAATGGAATATCATCATCAAAGTCATCAGGAGCAGATGAACCTGCGGCTACTGGTTCTGGTTGTGAAGACATTGAACTAGATTCGGGCATAGATGCGACACCGCCACCCTTAGCACCTAGCATTTGCATTTCGTTTGCAACAATTTCTGTTGTGTAACGATCATTACCGCTTTGGTCTTGCCATTTACGAGTTTGAAGACGACCCTCTACATAAACTTGCGAACCCTTACGCAAATATTCTCCTGCAATTTCTGCGAGACGACGAAAAAATACAACACGATGCCACTCTGTTTTTTCAACCTTTTCTCCCGAGGTTTTGTCATTCCATGATTCTGTGGTAGCTATGCTGATATTGCATACTGCTTGCCCACTAGGCATGTATTTAATCTCTGGGTCTTGACCCAGATTACCTACTAATATTACTTTATTCACGCCTCTTGCCATCTCAAACCACCTGTGGGAACTTATTATTTATACCTTTTTATTCTACGATTAATTAAGCAAAAACTCACGATATTAAGAGTTCACCACAACTTTAATTTAACCAAGCAACCCTATGAAATATCTATAGTTGTATGTTTTTAACTTCGCTAAATAATTTCAGATATATTTTCGACATCTCGGGTATTGAGTAATTTTTAGACAATGTGATTTGCTCTTCCCTAGATACCTTAATAGCGTTGGTCAATGCATTAGCCACTTCAACAGGATCCCGAGGATCCACAAAAGATATATATTCTGAAATGTGTTGCGAATTCGTGAGGTAGTTAGAAGCCACCACAGGAATTCCCACCGACAAGGCCTCCAAAATATTAAGCGGTGCCCCTTCCATTCTCAAAGTAGGAAACAAGATTACATCAGACATTTGATAGTACTTGGGTAATTCCGCATATTGAACGGCACCCACAAAGATCACTTTATCGCCTATGTCTAATTCATCTA
>CAJHZF010000250.1_pt1 | contig 15291 bp, 12 predicted proteins | sample 9198891 | NCBI WGS metagenome assembly CAJHZF01 (sample SAMEA7708349, study PRJEB35096) | sediment metagenome | biome: marine neritic benthic zone biome [ENVO:01000025]; feature: sediment [ENVO:00002007]; material: shallow marine sediment [ENVO:03000034] sea grass bed [ENVO_01000059] ...
CAACTGAGTGCACTGCACCAATTCGAGTACATGCCAACATGGCATAAGCGGCTTCAGGAATCATCGGCATATAAATACAAACACGATCGCCCTTGTTAACTCCACGTGATTTTAAAACATTAGCTAATTTACAAACTTCTTTATGAAGCTCTTTGTATGTAATATGTTTGTCATTACTGGGGTCATCTCCTTCCCATATAATGGCAGTTTGATCTCCACGTTTTTCTAGGTGACGGTCAATACAATTATAAGAAACATTTAAACTCGCACCTTCAAACCACTTAATATGACCTTTGTGATAATCCCAATCTAAAACGTTGTCCCATTTTTTATACCAAGTAACAAATTCTTCAGCTTGCTCTGCCCAAAATTTTTCAGGGTGGTCAATAGATTCTTTGTACATCGAGTCATACTTGGCCTTATTAATATGTGCATTTGAAGCAACCGAAGCGTCTACGGGATAAATTTTATCTTCTGACATACTCTTCTCCTTCGATGTATTTTTTATTAACTTTATATTTAAATTATGCTGTTAGTCTAAGATATAACATAGGTAATTTCTCTGGCAAGCGCTCTAATTTGTCAATCACGACAACATTCTTTCTACCGAATATTTTGTGTAAATAACTATCACCATCTCCATCTAAACCAACACAAAATATGTCGATTCCTAAACGTGAAAATGAACGTACAACCTTACGTGCATCTTCGACCAAATACTGTTGATCTTCCACATCAATATCAGAAGGCTCGCCATCTGAAATAACCAGCAATAAACGTCTATGTGTACGCTGTGCTATCAAATCATTTGTAGCATGCCTCATTGCTGCACCCATACGTGTTGATAATTTACCATTGATACCTGCCAAGTATGCGCGTGCAGAATTATCATACTCCGCATCAAAATTCTTAATTCGATAATAATGCACATCCTCTTTACCATCCGAGCAAAATGCCGCAATGGCAAATGGATCATCTAATTCTGACATTGCATATGCCAAAAGGCTCGTTGCTTGAATTTCCAGTGATAAAACGGTTGTGTTTGTAGTTTTTACTTTATCATTGGTTGAATTTGAGATGTCAAGCAGCACTAACACAGATAAATCACGGTGTTTACGTTCTGTTGTACTATAGATATGAGGATCAGGCGTTTCCCCCATTCTCCTACTGATCACAGCATTAATACAAGCATCTAAATCCAAAGACTCACCTACACTTTGGTGGTGTAATCTTTCGGGCAAACTCACTTTAGCAGTTTGTATTAGATTCGTTATCTGATTTACTAAGTGGTGATGCTTTTCTAATATGCGGTCAATTTTAGTGGCATCACCAAAATCTGGAAAATACTCAACAACGCAAGTCCAACTGGGTCTTTCAGAACCTGTTAAATAATCATACTCAGGGTAGCGTGCAGCAACATCCGACTCTCTATGTTCAGATTCTGCACTTTCTCGCGCGTGATACTGTTGCTCTTCTTGCTCATTCTCTTCTTGTTGATCCGAATTTTTTGAAGAATCATCTTGCTGCTCTTGCGGCTCCATTCGCATCGCTTCAATAAAAATTCCATCTTGATTTTCTTCGCCCTGTTGATCTCCAAACTCCCATAAGCCCATATTGTCATCGCGATAGGCAGGCTCTACAACATATGTTTTTGCATTAAATTGTGCACGCAACTGCCCTAAATCATTACCTAAAATAACGCCGATCTTTCTACACATTGCGGGGTCATTCATATTGTTTTCAGGATCGAAAAACATATCACGACCTTTTTGCACCCAACCATCTCTATCGTGGTAACCCGGATCAATGAGTGCACGAGAAAGTCTAGTAAACAATAACGGCACCAATTTTGGTCCACTCGATTTAGCAACATGAAACGGTTGCCACAACTTTTGCAGACCTGGAAAAGCCTGAATGGCCAAAAGCTCCACTCTTGCATCCTCCAATAATGAAACCAATGCTACCTGGATCGGTTTAAGTTCTCCCAATGGAAATTTTTTAGTCGAATACACCAAATGTGCACCAACGTGTGCAAGCCCTGCACGAAAAATATTTTCTGCTTCTTTATCATGAAAACCTGGGAATACTTCTGGTACCTGGACGACACCATTACTAATTGAAATTCTTCTTAATGATAATGGTGATGTAGATTCAGATAGATCACGTATTGGAGGACGTAAATTCCACAATGCAATTAAATAGAGTTTTAAGCGGCGATCAAGATCAGTAAAAACGACATCACCTGCCTCATGTCGAAACCATTTTTCTGATTCGGGGTCTGTGAATGAAAAATATTGTATCTGTCGAAGCGCATCATCTCCTGTTGAGCGCAGACCAGCCAATACCCAGGATCTAAATTGTTCGGGCGTTAATGTAGAAACGATCTTTTGAGTACGCTCAAGAACTGCTAATGAGGATTCTGGGGCTTGATAAATTAATTCTTCTATTGTCGAGAGCCAAGAATTAAATGCATGCTGTGATTTAAATTCGCTTGCCGCAACCACAGCAACTTTTGACAACAATTCTGCAGTTGCTCGATTTACCTTTATCGCCGCGAGTGAGACAGAAGCTGATAAATTTATTGCTACTTCAGCATTGATTAATTTTACTAGTTTAGGAGAATGTCTTGCATATGAAAGCGGTATTAAAGCACCATAACCTGCATTAGCAAGTTTAATACATGCTGATTCCCACAATGATCGATACTGGTTAGGAAAATAATTTTTCCCTTCATCAATTAAGTAAAGTAGCTTTTCATCCGGATCACCCGGCTCATGGCTGTTAGGTGCTATTGCATATTTTCCTCTCGTTATGGAGGTATTCAAAATTTATCCCCTCATGCACAGGCTGCAATAGCAGAGCTTAATGCATTGCGGATATCATGGTCATCTGTAATGGGCAATACTAGTGCGACTTCGCACGCTTCTTCTAAAGAGACACCATGCTTCATTAACTGTGCTGCATAAATTAACATGCGTGTAGACGCACCTTCATCTAACCCATGTCCTTTTAAATTTCGAGAACGTTCTGAAATTTGCACAAGCTTTTTCGCTATTTTGCTATCAATCCCTGACTCGTGTTCAATTATTTTTGCTTCATCATCAGGTTTAGGATAATCGAAATCTATTGCCCCAAATCTTTGCTTAGTTGATTCTTTTAGATCTTTTAAAACACTTTGATAACCAGGATTGTAAGAAATGACGATTTGAAAATCTTCGTGTGCTTTTACTACCTCATTCTTTTTTTCTAACGATAGTATTCTTCGATCATCAGTTAATGAATGTATAACCACACTCGTGTCCTGTCTGGCCTCAACAATTTCATCCAAATAACAAATTGCACCATGGCGAACGGCCAATGTTAACGGACCATCATGCCAAACGGTTCCTTCAGCATCGAGCAAATAACGCCCTACTAAATCAGAAGCCGTCATGTCTTCATGACAGGAAACTGTTATCAACGGCTTATTAAGCTTCCAGGCCATATACTCTACAAACCTTGTTTTGCCACAACCCGTCGGCCCTTTTAACATCATTGGCATGCGATTAGCATAGGCCGCCATAAATAACTGAACTTCGTTATGTGTAGGCGAGTAATAGGGTTCTTGCTTAATTAGATAACTATCAAGATTCATTGTTCTGATTTAACTATCTCTATAAGTCTGATGTTAATAATCCTATTTTATAGAAACCAAGGTGAAGATGTTTTTACACCTTCACCTTGTAGTTGTAAGAAAAGTATTATCGATGTGTTTTAGGATTTGGTATTCCTTCAATCTCACATTCTTCTGTGCCCACTGTTGTTCGTGTAAAGGACTCTACCATTTCACGAGCAGCATCAGGATCAGTAACCCATTTCTTATAGAAGTCATAAGGACATTCAGCAGCCCCTTTGTCGCCATCACCTGAATTAATCATGCCTGTGTAACCTCGATGCAAAAGTTTAAACAAGTGATTCTGTGACTGTTGATTCTTCCTCGCATCACGAATCAGTGATGTGGAAAGATTTGCGTATTGAACACCCATATCCTCTTCTGCACATGCACCTAAAGTACGACCATCAAAACCAATTATTGATGAGTATCCAAAATATGAATATACACCATCAAAACCAGTAGCATTCGCAACTGCAACATAACAGTTGTTCATCCATGCCATTGCTTTAGCAACCATAATTTGCTGATCTTTTGATGGATACATATAGCCCTGGCATCTGATGATAAGCTCTGCACCTTTCATAGCGCAGTCACGCCAAATTTCAGGATAATTTCCATCATCACAAATTATTAAACTAATCTTTAATCCTTTTGGTCCATCTGAAACATAGGTGCAATTACCAGGATACCAACCTTCAATAGGTACCCATGGCATGATCTTGCGATACTTTTGTACAATCTCGCCCTGATCATTCATTAAGATTAATGTGTTGTATGGCGCTTTGTTGGGATGTTCTTCGTGACGCTCACCCGTGAGTGAAAACACACCCCAAACTTTTGCACTCCGACACGCTTCTGCAAAAATTTCAGTTTCTTCACCTGGACAGCTTGATGCCGTTTCATACATTTCTTTCTCGTCATACATAATTCCATGAGTACTGTACTCAGGAAAGATAACAAGATCCATTCCAGGTAAACCTATCTTCATGCCCTCAATCATTTCTGCAATGTTACGAGCATTATCAAGGACTTCTGCCTTTGTATGCATGCGTGGCATTTTGTAATTAACTACAGCAACGCCGACTGCATCTTTACTACTTGATATATCACCGTGATACATATCGATTCCTCCTAAATTTTATTTAAATTAAATTTACTCACTACTAATCGCCGTTAAACTGACAAATGTTTGTGAACTAGTTCGTCTGTTAACGAATTCGTTTCGCCTTCTACTGCAACGATGCCATTTTCCAATATTGCAAATCGTTGTGATGCTCTTCGTGCAAAATCAACATTTTGTTCTACTAAAATTAATGTCATACCATGCTTAGTGTTTAAGTCGATGAGTACTTCCTCAATTTTTTCAACAATATTTGGTTGAATTCCTTCTGTTGGCTCATCCAAAAGCATGACTTTTGGATCAGTTAAAAGTGCACGTGCGATTGCCAACTGCTGTTGTTGACCGCCCGATAAATCACCACCCTGGCGATTTAAGAACTCTTTTAATATTGGGAATAGTTCAAATATCCATTCATTAATTTCTGAACTATTCTTGTCTTTACTTGTAGCAAAGGTTCCTACTTGCAAATTTTCATGAACCGTGAATTTTGGTAGGATCCCTCTGCCTTGTGGCACATAGCCAATACCTGCTATTGCGCGCTGATGTGTTTTAAGATTATTTATTTCAGAACCTTCTAATTTTATGCTGCCAGTAATACGATCCATCAAACCAATAATTGCACGCATTAAAGAAGTTTTGCCCACACCATTTCGGCCAATTATTGACATGAAACTACCTTTTTCAATTTTGATGCTCACATCTTCAATCGCACAACTGTTACCGTAATATGCGTTTACCATATTAAGCTCAAGCATAAGTTATACCTTTCTTTCCTAAATAAACTTCCTGTACTGATTCGTTTTGTTGAATTTCTTGTGCGTTCCCTTCAGCAAGCATTTTCCCTTGATGCATTACAGATATTACATCACTAATTTCTTTAACAAATCCCATATCATGCTCAACAACAACTAGAGTATGTTTCTCTTTTAGATGTAAAAATAGTTCTGCTGTTTTATGCGTTTCTTGTTTTGTCATTCCAGCTGTAGGTTCATCCATAAGAATTAGCTTAGGGTTTTGTGCGACCAATAAGGCTATTTCTAGCCATTGTGTTTGGCCATGTGATAAGTGGCCTGCAATAACGTCTAAGTGATCTTGCAAATTAACCATTTCAGCTAGTTTTTCAATCCCTTCTTCTTCTTTTCCTAACTTAAATTTGAATAAATTTGATAAAACTTTATTTTGCTTGCAATGTGCAACCTCAAGATTTTCTTTTACTGTCATGTCCTGAAATACACTTGGTATTTGAAACTTCCTACCAATTCCAACACGTGCAATTTGATGTTCTTGTAGATTTGATAAATTAGAATTTTCAAATTCTACAGTCCCCGACGATGCCTTTGTTTTTCCACAGATGATATCTAATGCTGTGGTTTTACCTGCACCATTTGGCCCGATCAAACACCGTAGCTCACCTTTATTCACGGTAAAATCGAGCCCATCTAATGCATGAAATCCATTGAAGCTTACTACCACATCTTTTAATTGCAGTTGCATGAAAGACACCTCTTTTTAACTCCCTTTATTCCTGAATTTCATAATTAAACTTTCCATTGCACCCGCCAAACCTCTTGGCATGAATAACACTACAATCACAAATACGAAACCCATCACCAAAGTCCAAGTTTCTAAAAAGGTTTCTGACTCAGAAAGTGAGCCCTGCATTCCAACAATGATGATCGCACCTAACATAGAGCCTAATAAGCTATGTCGACCACCTACGGCACACCAAATTACAATTGACAAACTCAGCTTGACACCCAGGAATGTTGGTGATGCAAATTCCATTACAATGGTGTAAAGCATTCCTGCCAATCCAGCTATCGCTGCTGATATTCCAATTGCGAAAACTTGATAATTTGCAACGTCGTAGCCAAAGTAGCGAACTCGGTCTTCATGATCACGTATCGCTTGAAAAATCTTCCCTGTTTTACTTTTAGTAATTGCCAAAGCTACAAAAAGCGAAATTGTTAAGAAAATTGCAATTAGGTAGTAAGCAGAACTTCCATATGCATCAAACTCAAATCCAAAAACTTCTAAAGTAGCTAAGTCTGTTATGCCATTGAAACCGCCAGTAATACTTTGTTGATCGATAATCAATAAATTAACAACAACTAAAACTGCCAAAGTTATGATGGCTACATATACACCGGTAACTCTGCCCTTGAACATAAACCAACCCAAAAGCATAGACAAAAGAGCAGGTACAAATAACCCAGCAAGCACAGCAAACGTAAACGAATGAAACGGTTGCCAAATAAGAGGTAATGTTTCTACATTGTTCCACACCATAAAGTCTGGCAATCCATCTGAACCTGTATGTACAGGAACGGTACGTAACTTTAACGTCATTGCCATACAATATGAGCCTAAGCCAAAACTCATCGCTTGACCCAAATTTAAAATTCCTGCATTACCCCAAGACAAACTTAGCGCAATAGCCAGCATTCCCATCACTAAATAAGTAGAAAACTTATTTAGTAAATAAGCATCGTCGATTATACTTGGAACAAAAAATATAGCAGCGCAAACTAGTGCATAAATTATAACTTGGGAAGTTGTACTTCCAAAACGTTTGGCTCCACTTGATAAATGTAATTCAGCTTTTTTATCGATCACCGCACTCATCTATATCAACCTCGAACTTTGGATGAAAACAAGCCTTGAGGGCGGAAACGAATCAGGATTACAATTGCTAGCAATACTAAAGCTTTAGCAATCGTGTCATTGGTTTGAAATGAAATAAAACTAGTAAGCTCCCCTAATATAAGCGCGCTCAGCACTGTACCAATTAAGCTTTCTACACCACCTAAAACAACAACAAAAAATGCATCAATCACATATGGTGTTCCCATTTCTGGTGAAACACTCTTCAATGGTGAGATTAGCGCTCCAGCTAAACCAGCTAAACCAGCTCCGTAAGCAAATGTTAATCCAAATATTCGATTACTATTGATACCAAAACTACTAGCTACTTCTGGGTTCTGTGTGATTGCTCGTAATTTCACTCCAAAAGAGGTTTTAAACATGATATACCAGGTCAATGTAAATAGAACCGCAGCAAATACCAGAATAAAAATTCTGAAAGCAGACACATCAACACCTAAAAAAGAAACGCTGCTTGCGAGTTGACTTGGCATCTCTACATAACGAAGCTCGCCTCCGGCAGTGAGTCTTATTGCTTGAATAGAAATTACACCAATTCCCCATGTCGCAAGAATGGTGTCGAGCGGCCTCGAATACAAATGACGTATCACCACTCTCTCGATTAACCAACCTAGTGATGCAATCAATATAAAAATGAAAATCAAACTTTGAAATAAATTTAGCTTGAAATAGGTTTGCAATGCCCATGCACTATATGCACCAAGCATTACAAATTCTCCATGCGCAAGATTAATGACCCCTGTTGCACCATAAATAATCGCAAGACCTAACGCGACTAATAACAAAATTGAAGCAATACTCAACCCTGTGATTAGCTGAGATAGAAGTGCAGCTGGATCCATATTTTATAAACTCCTGTCCTTTTCAATTAACCAGGGCGAAAACATTTCGCCCTAGCTAACTTTCATCAATTACATTGATATTTAGAGAGTTAAACTTCTTTTAATCCCTCCTCTGTACATTGTTGGTTTGGATAAGCCTTATATGGAACAGGCTCTAACCATTCACTGGATTGTTCAAGAATTTCAAACTGACCGTCTGACTTACATTGACCAATTTTAGGCCAGAGATAAGTATGAAGTGTTGCTGGATCAAGTCGTACCTTACCTTGAGGCGCAATCAGCTCTACACCTTTCACCGCTTCGCGTATGGTGTCTGGCGCAATATCGCTTGGATCAAGTTTCTCAACAGCTTGTTTGAACATATAAACTTGGAAGTAAGATGGTTCAGACACAAAGTGTGTCACTTTATCCTCACCCCAACGTTTTCTATATGCTTCAACAAATTTTTGGTTCTCAGGTGAATCCCAAACTTGGAAGTATGGCGCAGAGGTAAAGTGACCTGCTGCTGCATCACCACCCATTGCAGCTACTTCATTCTCGGAAGTAGTCAAACTCGCCATTGGCATCGTATCAGGATCCAATCCACCTGCACGATATTGTCTATGTAAAGCAACCACAGAGTCACCCACTACAGTTGAGAATATTACATTGGGTTTTAAACTCTTAAATTTATTCACAACTGATGCAAATTCAGAGTGACCCAAAGGAACATACTCTTCTGCAACTACCTCACAACCCAATTCTTCTAAAAGTTTTTTGCAATAGTTATTCTCTTCTTTTGGATAAATATAATTTGATCCAATTAGGTACCAACGTTTACCAAACTTTTCTACAAGCCATGGAACGAATTCATCTTGTTGTTGGTTGGGGACAGCACCAGTGTAGATTACATTTTTTGAACACTCTCTACCTTCATAAAGTGTTGGATACCAGTAAAGATTTTTACGTTTCTCAAATACTGGTAGCACCGCTTTCCGACTAGCAGACGTGTAGGAGCCAAATACACTTACACATTTATCATTCAGTACTAACTTACGCGCTTTTGCGGCAAACGTTGCCGGATCAGATGCAGGATCTTCAACTACGGGAACAATTTGCATTCCATTTATACCACCGGAATCATTAATTTCCTCGATTGCCAAGATGGTAGCTTTGTTTAGAGACTCTTCAATGATGCCTGTTGTACCTGTTAGGGAAAACAATACACCAACTTTAACTTCGCCTTTTGCAGCATAAGCTAAAGAAGAATTTTTAATCCAGATGCTTGGAAATACAGTTGTTGCAGCAACAACACCTGCTCCAGCTGCAGATTTTTTAAGAAACGATCTTCTTTTCTTATCCATAACTTCCTCCGAAAGAAATAATTATTTATGAAATTTATTTTTTCGAACTGCTGGATGCACAAACATATGACTCATCAGGCACTACAAAGGAAATGTAGCCATTGAGGCGGCATGGTGAATGTTGAAGTGAAAGAGACTATTGAGTTACACAAAGACACCCATCCGCCGTTTGTACGACGTTAGCAGTCATGCGGGCCTTGTTGCCTTGTGTTTTTTGTGGCTTCTTTGCCACTGCCTGTTGTAATCAGGTAATAGCGTTAGGTTAACTAAATAATTCTTGTGCGTCAATGATAGCACTCGCTATAGAACCAATAGTTACGCGTTTGTCCATAGCCTGGCGACGCATATGTTGATATGCATCTTCTTCACTTAAACTCATGCGCTCCATAAGTAAAATTTTTGCCCGCTCAATATTACGTACTGATATCAAGTTATCATCTAATTGCTGTATTCGTTTTCTAAGTCTGTTTTCATATAAAAAATGACTACGCGCAACAACTAAACTTGATAATACAGCTTGTTCTGACACAGGTAGGTGGATCGTTCCATGCGGCGCACAATTTTCAAGCATTTTTAAATCTACAAAATCTGAAGTCGGAATTATTATTATTAATGAAAACTGCGGTAATCCGGGTAAGCTTTCCAGTCTAGAAGGCAAGTTCTCCATCAAGTCGGTATAAACAACATCATAGTCAGATGGTATAAATTCTGGCGGCGGCCAAATATGCCTTACTTCGGCACGCGTTTTTTGCAATTCTCGTATGAGCTTTTCACTTCGTTCATCAAATTTTGTAATTACAGCAATTCTTAAATCACAAAACCTGTAATGCTCAGCGATCTTTTTATCATGCATTCTGTAAATATTATTACTTTTGCTTTTGCTATCTGTTGTTAAATCCATAATTCCATTAAATGATTTACATCAATTTAAGAAGTTAAGCAAACTCTCTTTTTGTACCATAAGATAACAAGTACGGATCAGCAATTACTGCAGAATTTGAAGCATGTAATACATCAAATAAACCGCTTCGATTGGCACGCCCTACACGAGACCAAACATCAGCATGGCCATAGGATAGATTAATTGAGACATTACCCTGTGGTGCTTCATAATCAATTCCTAAAACATTTGCGCGCAATCGATCAGCATTAAGACTATTTGCTTTTTTTAATGCTTCTGCAAACAAATGCACTTGAAAATATGCTGTTTCCACACACGTATTTGTAGGCTCATCACCATAACGTTTTTTATAACGTTTGGTAAAAGCCATACTGGCTTTATTATTAATACCCTCAAAATATGAGGCAGCAGTAATATGACCCTCACCTACATCAGTACCCATTGCTTTAATTTCTGCCTCAGTCGTGGTTAGACTGGCAATCGGCATGTCTTTAGGGTTAAAACCATAATCCGCATAACACTGGTAAAAATCTGAGGTAGATTTACCCACCACAGTTGAAAAAATCACATCTGGTTTAACATTCTTAATATCTTGCATTATTGGTGAATAGTCATGATGATGCGCAGTGAGACCCACATATTGCTCACCGACAACCTCACCACCATTTGATGTGACAAATTCTCGAACTATTCTGTTAGAGACACGTGGATAAACATAATCCGTGCCAACGAAATAAAAACGTTTACCAAAATGTTGTAACAGAAAATTACATAGCACAACACAATTTTGATTTGGTGCTGCCCCTGTGTAAATTACGTTCGTAGAAAATTCAAAACCTTCATAAACAGTTGGATACCAAAGCAAGCCATTTAATCTTTCTACAATTGGCACTACAGACTTACGACTGCTAGATGAATAACAACCGAAGATAGTGCTAACACCATCTTCAACCATCATACGTTTTGCATATTGTCCAAACGCAGAGGCATCTGACGCAGGGTCATAATAAACAACTTCGATAGGACGATCATTTATTCCACCACTATCGTTTATTTCGTTGATTGCCAACAGTGTGCCGCGTAATTGAGTTTCTTCAATTACCGAAAGTGGGCCAGTTCTAGAAAACAGGACGCCAACTTTCCAAGATGGTTTATACATTTCGACGACCTATAGTTATGGGTTAAGCTAGTTCTCGTCATCCATGACTATGGACAAATTTTATTTTCAATTTGTATTATATATATGATTGAAGTTCAGGGAAATTTTTTTGCCTATAGTTTTATTTAATTGACCTGATTTGTATTAGCTATAGACGAAAACGACTATTATCTCAAACAATAATAACTATTAATAAAACATATATATCGAATATTATGGATATATGCATACATGCCATAAATAACAAACTATATATGGTATTACATACTTAAATTATCATTATCTAGAGTTTCACAAGTCCTTTTGCATCATTGTTTTTCAATAAGATTGATTACTAGTAATCTAAAGAGCTCAACCTATTTTTCACCATTTCTATTAATTAACAAATATCCTAGTTTTATTTTTAAAACAACAGGAGTCTCAAGCCCTCTCAAAGCCGCTTTTCTTTATAATATTTGGACCCAAACTGATTCTGCTTCCCCCACTCTGAAAGAAACGCTTTAGGCATGTCCGGAATCCAATAACCTTCAGGAATTTTTAAGCTAGGATAAGGCTGTTTCCCTAAATTTATTTCAGCAACGACTACACCATCACCCTCTTCATATGAAAGTCTTTCTAACACTTGGCCATCACTATCCACAATCATCGTTTCACCTAAGTAGTGACTTTTATATTTCTTTTTTTCGCTCGGTGCCGCATAACCTTCGAACTCTCCTGCATGTCCCGCATGCACAACTGGTACGCCTAATAATTTTGCAAAGGTAGTAGGAGTTTCTCTCAATAAACTCAATGATTGTTCGCGTAGAGGGTCGAAACTCTCAGGCGCACTTTCCGGAAGATTCCACCAGCATGAGCCACTTAAAACAAACTCAACATTTCCTAACAGTCGATTAGCAGTTTGAGTACGTAACATTTCCCAACATAAGGCAACGCCAACCTTATTTGTTTTTGTTGTTATTACACCATCGTCCTGATCATCACCGATGTAGTAACAATTTTCCCACATCGTTGGAATATCCTTATTATGTTGATAACAAGCACCGTCAGGAAACATAAGGATAAACGTATTAAAAACATCCTTCTCATGTTGTGCCAAAAAAGAACCGCCGATGACAATATTCAATTCATTGGCCAAACGTTCTAATAACTCGGTTGCGATACCATCAATTGGCAAAATAGATTCATGCATTTTTGGATGAAATGCACAGGCTGATGTGAAAAACTCCGGCAACACAACCCATTCAGCCCCCTGTTTTGCAGCTTGACGAACCAAAGCCTCTGTTTTTAATAGATTCTTTCTAACATCAGCAAGCTCTGCACACATCTGTATAGCAGCAATATTTATCAGACGATTTCGTGACATTGCGGATGGCTAAAAGCTATAATTACGTACAATAATATCAAGAAATAGCACTACCCGAATATTAATAACAACAACAAGTGCTACAAGTGGAGGGTTTATGGAAGCTAAAATTGTTTGGCTCTTTGTCTTTGTCGCACTGTATTGGTCTTATTGCATATTTTGGGGAGTTAAGGGTGCAATATCCTCTAAAACTGCAACAGATTATTTCCTTGCCGGTCGCGGCATATCAGTTTGGGTATTTGTATTAGCCGCAACCGCAACTTCATTTTCTGGTTGGACTTTTATGGGCCATCCGGGTCTTTTATATCGTGATGGATTTCAATACGCTTATGCTTCTTTTTATGCCATAACGATTCCCTTTACGGGAGTAATGTTCCTAAAACGACAATGGATACTCGGAAAGCGCTTTGGTTTTGTTACCCCGGGCGAAATGTTGTCTAACTACTTTAAATCTGATGCGATTCGATTATTAGTTGTTCTTGTTGCACTCGTTTTTTCCATTCCATACCTAGGTGTACAACTAAGAGCTTCTGGATTTTTATTTAATGTACTTACCGACGGTCTACTTGGTGTCGAAATGGGAATGTGGATGCTCTCATTGGTAGTGATCATTTATGTTGCATCAGGCGGACTTCGTGCAGTAGCTTATGTAGATACGATGCAAGCAATATTGTTAGCTTTTGGAATTATAGCAATTGGATTAATTGCTTTAAATTTTGTCGGTGGATTTGAAAGACTTAACGAAGGCATTGCTGCATTAGCATCCATGGATGAAAAACGCACTCCTGATGGTTACAGTCATTACATAGCCATTCCCGGTGTAATTCAATTTGTAAGCAATGGCCCTTCTGCAACGGGTGGCGCATGGACAGGTATCATGATACTGACATACATGTTTGCACTCATGGGAATTCAATCTGCACCAGCATTTTCTATGTGGGCATTTTCTAATAATGACCCCACACCTTTTGCTCCACAACAAGTGTGGGCATCCGCATTCGGTATCGGTTTGATCATGATGGTGTTCACAGCCTTTCAAGGTTTAGGGGGGCACTTTTTAGGTGGAGATCTGGCATTTCTCGCAGCTCATCCTGAACTTGTAAATAATGTCATGGCAGAAGGTTTGCAAGGAAAGGACTTAATGGAATCGGCAGGTAAACAAGGCATGCTGGTGCCACAGCTAATTGCCTTATTAGGTGATTCCGTACCATGGTTTGTAGGCTTATTAGCTGTATGTGCACTCGCTGCTATGCAATCAACCGGTGCCGCATACATGTCCACTGCAGGCGGCATGTTAACACGTGATATTTTAAAACATTATGTCATGCCGAATGCTTCGCATAAGCAACAAATATTTTGGGGTCGTGTTGGTGTAGTAGCGATTGTGATAGCAGCATTAGTAGTCGCGACAACTAGTAAAGACGCATTGGTATTACTTGGTGGTTTAGCTGTGGCATATGGTTTCCAAATGTGGCCAGCACTAATAGCAGTTTGTTGGTGGCCATGGTTAACACGACAAGGAGTTGTCATTGGACTAATCGCTGGGTTAATTGCTGTCACGCTGACGGAAAGCATTGGCTCGCAATACATGCCATGGGGAAGATGGCCATGGACGATACATTCTGCCGGGTGGGGAATTTTCTTCAATCTTGGTCTTGCCATTCTTATCTCAGCACTTACACAAAAAAGTGCTAGCAATAATATGGAACATAAAATGAAGTTTCATAACTACTTACGTGAGCACACGTCATTAACCACGGCTCACCGTCAAAAATTAAAACCTATAGCTTGGATCATTACATTAGTTTGGTTCTTTTTTGGCATTGGACCGGGGGCTGTAATTGGAAACACAATTTTTGGTAATCCTAATGATGCTGCTACTTGGATATTTGGAATGCCTTCAATTTGGGCTTGGCAGTTACTTTGGTGGGCGCTTGGTGTGTTTATGATGTGGTTCCTAGCCTATAAGATGGGAATGTCAACAGTACCAGATAAAAAGATAGAACCACTATATGATGATATTGGCGATGTGAAAATTTCAGAACGAGAAGCAGTAGATAAATCATAATGAGAATAAGCCATATTTAAAAAGGCGTGCCACACCACGCCTTTATCACCCTCTACCAGTAATTAATATTTACGATATCTTGTTTTAGACTTGCATATTAATTAGCCTTGAATACATATTTTCTTATATCGTTTTTAATTTTAGCAACGTTATTGTTCTTTCCTGTAAGTAAACTG
>CAJHZF010000085.1_pt1 | contig 14915 bp, 12 predicted proteins | sample 9198891 | NCBI WGS metagenome assembly CAJHZF01 (sample SAMEA7708349, study PRJEB35096) | sediment metagenome | biome: marine neritic benthic zone biome [ENVO:01000025]; feature: sediment [ENVO:00002007]; material: shallow marine sediment [ENVO:03000034] sea grass bed [ENVO_01000059] ...
ACCATAAGTAAGGCTATCGCCAAAAGCTAGAACCTTTGCATCGACCGCTAAAAGTGAAAGTTTTGTAGATGTATCGCTACAGGAAAATGTAGTGAAAATAGCAACAAACAATAAGAGCGTTTTTGGATTAAACATAGAACATTTATGACTGCCAATAATCTTTTCTACATAAACCTCTTACTCCACACCGTTCGCATGTATCATCATCAGCGAGTGCAGTAAGACGTAATTCGTTGTTCAGTGTGTTGGCGAATTCCAAGAGACGATTGTGGTGTTCTTGAATCAAATTCTCAAGCTGGTCATCCTTTAGTAATGACATTGTCTTAACGCTATTGTCTTTACCTATCGTTACGTATTCTACTTGGCTGCAATTTTCATTCAAGAACGCATATAAAGGCAACTGTACTTGTTCACCAGCGAGAACACTTTTTTGTGATGGGGTTTGCCCAGTTTTGTAATCAATTATCGCATAACCTTCTGCAGATTTATCGATACGATCGATTCTTCCAGTTAATGATGTTGTAGCATCTAAATTTTTTCGTAACGATATCTCGTGTTTATACGGTGCGTAAGCTTCTTGTCGTTGTATTTCCCAATCGATAAAATTTGGTATGAGATCTAGCCAGCGCTGTAGCCATAATTGATCGCTAAACCCACGTTCTACATATTGATCAAATACATGCATACTTATCGAGCTGAGTAACTCCTCAGCGCTTACACGGTTGTTGGCGATCACTCTTGTTGCAAAAGGACCAGGTAGTGATGGCTCATCAACAAAAAATGCATAAATACACTTATGCACAAGGCTGCCAAAATCCATTATGGCTAACTCTTCAGTTAATTCATTGGTTTGTGAAATATTTAGACATGCACCGGCATAGAATTGGTAGGGACAATTCATTAGCAATTGATATTGAGAGATTGATATAGAGTTAGGTTTAAGATTCTCAGTTAACACAGGGGATGGTTGAAGTGACAGCGAAGGCATAGGCAATTGTTGTGGGTGTTCTACGTATGTATTTTCTTGTGTAACTAGTGTTTGTAGGTTTTTATCTAACAAATTGTTCTTGTATGCCATAACATGAAATGTTTCAATGACTTCTAGCCATGGACTAGGGGTTATTTTCTCACCATCTTGTTCGGTTTGTACGGTTATTAACACTTCAGGCGCAGCTTCCAATAACCTTCTAAATAGATAAAAGTGAAGTGCATGTTCATCACGCCATGTTGGGATATTTAGTTCTGCACGTAAGCGTTCATTAAAAAAAATGTAATTAATCGAAGTGCCTGGAAAGTGGTCTTTATCTACTGAGGCAATGATAAGGGCGTCAAATTTTAGCAATCGACTCTGCTCAAGACTACAAAACATGACATTCGACTCAACCAAAGGCGGCTTAAAGTTTTGTTGATCTAAAATGCGTGTTAAAAATCGTCGCCATTCTGGCCAATCCATTTCGTTTTCAATTTTTTGAAAATGTGAGATCTGAGATTCGAATAGATCAATAACTTGTCTTCCTGCATCGTCTTTTCTGAGAATAGTATAGATACCAGAAGTCTTTAAACTATTAATTAGTTCTTCGAAAAAACGGTGTAGAGGAATTGCTTTTAATTTGCGAAGTTTAGTCAGAGCTTGTGTTGCAGTCTCAAATTTGTCTAAGAGTTTATATAAATATTCAAATATTTTTGCATCTTCTACTTCTCGATTGTTTTGAAATTGTTCAAGTGTACTACGAAATATATTTAATCCATTGTGAAGGTTAAAAGCTAAGACAATATCTTTTTCAAAGAAGTCAATAGCTTTGTCATGAAATTCTTTTTCAACAGTGATAGGAAAAAATGGCGACTTGACTAAAGCTAAGAGCTGTTTTGAGGGGTATTTATCTTCTATTAATTGCAACCAAGAATCTATTATTACTGCAGCACTTGTTGTAGCAAGTGCCCAACCGCCTAAATCATTTACGCGCACATTTGCATGTTCAAGCACCGCACGTAATCTGCGCGCTAACTTACGATCTACGATAACAACACCAATATCTTGTTTATTCTCATATATCCAGCTGCGTATTTTTATATCAAGTGCTTTAACGTGGTATTCAAAAGAGTTGGTTTTATATATTTTAAGATGTGTGCTTATGGGACTGGTTGGATAAATGTCAGAAAAGTTTATTGCACGTTGTTTGATGCTTAGTTCATTGTCAATGAATACAGCATTTAAATATTTGCAATAAGATGGTATTTCTTCAGCTGCACATAGATTTGTGACTGTGTGTGAATCGACGTAATTTTTAATAACTGAGTCAGGTCTTGTAGAAAGATCTTTATGACTTGCATAGAAAAATACGTGCAATTGTGATTCATTATCTATTTTTTCAAATAGAATACGTTCCTGCTGTGAGAGCAGGTCTAATCCTACAGCGTAATAGATTTCATGTTTAGAAAATTTGGCTTTTTCTAATGCTTGTACATAGGCTTCGACCGGATCAAGCAAATTTTCATACGACAATTGTTCATGCCAGGCTTGCCAAAGAATCGTCACTAAATTAGCCTCTTGACTTAGCGCATGGGACGTATGTGCGTTCTGATCGTGTGGATCAAATTTGTTTTGAAAGTTTAATGGCTCAATGTTATTGAGCAACATGGCATCAAAGAAAGATAATAGCTCATTTGCTATGACCCAAGGATTCGCATTGGCAAATAGTTCAGGTTTTTGATTGATTGCATCTACAAAAATAAGTTCGCGAGCATATTGCGATAGTAGAGGTTTGTTTGGTGCATACCTTGGAAGTGCCCATTTTTGTATTGACGTACAATAGGGTAGCAGCACAGCAGAGTACCCATGCTTGTCTGCGTGTCTAATTAATTTTTCGCGTAGTGGTTTTTGTGCAAGATTGCTAGGCAAAAAAATTGTAATGGAATGAAGATCTGGAAGTAAATAATGATACCGATTTAGGATATCTATACTTGCAATATCCAACAGATCTTCGGAATAGGGAGCAATGTGTGTATTTTTTAATGTGTACAAAAATCGTATCTACGGAATTAGTAGAGATTAACTGCTATTTTTCTAAAAATTGAAGTTTATTCGGTACTGACTCCCACTCCTGAGCATCTTCCGGAGAGGGTTTCATGCTAGTAATGACAGGCCATTTAGCTGTCAGCTGTTCGTTTATGGCGAGGAATTCATATTGCTCTTCGCTTAAATCGTCCTCACTCACAATCGCGTTCACTGGACATTCGGTCTCGCACATGGCGCAATCAATGCACTCCTCAGGGTCTATTACCAACATATTAGGCCCTTCGTGAAAGCAGTCCACCGGGCAGACTTCCACACAATCCGTATATTTACACTTAATACATGGTTCGGTTACAACAAATGTCATGAAATTGTTATTAAATTAATTTAATGGGTTAGTTATTGTAGGTAAATGTTATGCAGAAGAAAATATAAACCCAAACTGATGTAATTTTTCTGATGAGATATTAACTGTATCCCAGTTTATCGAAAGGAATAGCGGTAAAGAATATATAAGCAAAAAAGATAAATTGAGCAACATGCAGAAAATACTAGTGACAGGTGGGGCGGGGTTTATAGGTTCGCACACCATAGATCATCTGCTTGAGCATGATCAACAAGTAATTGTGCTGGATAATTTCTCATCTGGGCATAGACATAATCTCCCCCTTGAGCATCCACGGCTCGAAGTAATTGAAGGCGATATCCGAGATGCATCTGTAGTGGGTAATGCTGCAGAGGGTATCACACATTGCCTACATTTAGCTGCTCAAGTATCTGTAGTAAAGTCACTAGAAGATCCTGCTGACTCAGCGGCTCAAAATATTTTAGGTTTCCTAAATGTTCTCAATGCAGCGCACAGCAATAAGGTTAAAAAATTTGTGTATGCTTCATCTGCAGCTGTCTATGGCAACCCAATCACTCTACCACTTAAAGAAACAATGCAACTCAAGCCAGAGTCTCCCTATGGGCTTGAAAAACAAGTAAACGAATTGTATGCAGCATTGTTTAGAAGTTTGTATGATATTTCTACATGTGGCTTGCGTTATTTTAATGTATATGGCCCAAGACAAGACCCAAATTTTTAGTATACGGGCGTAATCGCCCTATTTTCTGATGCGATTAAATCTAGGCAGCCTTTAACTATTTATGGTGATGGGTTACAAACTAGAGATTTTATTTATGTGAACGATGTGGTGCGTGCAAATGTAGCAGCATTAAGTTCTGGCTATGAAGGTATGGTAAATGTTGCAACGGGTAAAACTGTATCATTGCTTGCGTTAATTGAAGTTTTAGAAAAAATAGCGGGTTATAAAAGTGACAAACAATTCAAACCTGCAAGAGAAGGGGATATTGAACATTCTGCTGCAAGTACAACAGTGCTAAATACAGCATTAAATGTTGATGCCAGACATTCATTGGAGGAAGGTCTGCGTGAATTATCAAATGAGCCAGTCCGAGTATAGCTAAAGTAGTTTCTTTAGTTTATACAAAAATTCTAATGATTCTTTAGGGCTCAACTCATCAGGACTAATATCCGTTAAGTATTCTACTACTGGATGATTTAGATTTTCTTGCAAGTTTAATCCAATTTGTGCATCAGTATTTATATTATCTGTTGGATTTGTAGATAATTCTAATTGCTTTAGTTTCGACTTAGCGCTTGCGATAACAGATTTAGGGATTCCTGCAAGCTGCGCTACTTGCAATCCATAACTTTGATTTGCAGGACCGTCTTTTACCGCGTGTAAAAAAATAATTCGATCGTTATGTTCGATTGCATCGATATGTACATTACGAATATTACTGTACCGTTCTGGTAGCTGTGTTAGCTCAAAGTAGTGTGTAGCAAACAATGTGAAAGATTGATTTACTGTGCTTAAATGTTCTGCACAAGACCAGGCAAGTGAAAGCCCATCGTAAGTACTAGTACCACGGCCAATTTCATCCATGAGCACTAGGCTTTCATTTGAGGCATTGTTGAGAATATTTGCCGCTTCGGTCATTTCAACCATAAAGGTAGAGCGGCCTGAGCTTAAATCATCTGATGCACCAATGCGTGTGTAAATTGCATCAATTGGGCCAAGGGTGGCAGCTTCTGCTGGAACATAGCTACCGGTGTAGGCTAACCAAGTGATTAATGCGATTTGACGCATATAGGTTGATTTGCCTCCCATATTAGGACCCGTAATCAGTAACATTTTTCGTTGTTGATCAAGTTCAACATCATTAGCCGTGAACGGCTCAGCTTGGACTTGTTCAATTACGGGGTGTCTACCTTGCTTGATATTGATGCAAGCTTCATCGGTAAACATTGGCTGTACGTAATTTAGCGTTTTTGCGCGTTCTGCAAGCGTAGCCAATACATCTAGCTGTGCCAATCCCTGTGAACAATGTTGGATAGTGCTTAGTTCTTCTAATAATGTATTGAGTAATTGCTCATAAAGGTACTTTTCACGTTTAAGTGCACGTTCTTTGGCGCTTAATACTTCGTCTTCAAATTTCTTGAGCTCAGGCGTGATATATCGTTCTGTATTCTTTAATGTTTGTCTGCGAGTGTAATGTTCAGGCGCTTGATCTGCCTGACTACGGGAAATTTCTATGTAATAGCCGTGTATACGATTGTATGCAACTTTAAGAGATGAAATTTGTGTAGCCTCTTTTTCTCGATGTTCTAATTCAATAAGAAATTGGTTGGCGTTATTACTTAAATTACGTAATTGATCGAGCTCTTCGTCATAGCCAGATTTTATAACACCACCATCGCGAATCAGTGCGGGCGGCTCGTCAATCAATACGCTATCTAATATAGAAGCAAGATTCTCATATCCACTCAATAATGCTAAGCATTCACCTAATAGTTCATTATTATATTTGACAAGTCCTTTTTGAATGGTAGGTATGATCGCGATGGTTCTACGAAGCGCATCCAGATCTCTTGGCTGAGCCGTTTTCAGTGCGATGCGACTACGGATTCGTTCAATGTCATTTATATTTGAAAGTAAATCATGCAAAGCGGTGTAGTCGTTAGCATCTATTAGTTCAGCAATTGCTGCATGACGTTTTAATAGTGTAGATTGAATGCGCATTGGCTGATTTAACCATGCACGTAGACAGCGTGCGCCCATTGCGCATGCTGTTTTATCTAATATACCAATAAGACTATGTTTAGTTTGTCCATAGGTTGATTTTTCAATTTCAAGATTAACTCGCGATATAGTGTCAATAAGCAGGTAATCATAATTATTGTGTACCTGCAGCCCATTGATATGAGGTAAGGCGGATTTCTGCGTATCTTTAACATACTGAAGAACCGCCCCTGCTGCAGCTATAGCTAAAGGATGATCTTGACATCCATAACCACTTAGGTCTTTTGTGCCAAATTGTTTGCATAAAGCTGTGGTAGCACTTTCATATTCGAAATGCCATGTTGGTATATGTTTTAGAGCAAATTTTTTATTATTTGATATCTGTGTATCTTCTGCGATTAAAATTTCAGCAGGCTGTAATCGTTCAATTTCACTTTGAAGTTCTTGCGTAGAATTACAAGTTTGCAAAACAAATCGACCTGAACTTAAATCTAAGTAGGCAAGCCCTGTGGCTTGATGTGTCGAGCAAACTGCCAATAGGTAATTTTCTTTGCTACGCTGCAGTAATTCGTCCTCAATAACTGTACCTGGGGTCACAACTCGAGTAACTTTTCGTTCAACCAGTCCTTTACTTGCTGCTGGATCACCGATTTGGTCGCATATTGCTACTGATTCACCCAGGCGTAATAATTTTGCTAAATAGTTTTCGGTGGCGTGAATGGGGACCCCTGCCATAGGAATTTCTTGGTCTGAATTTTTGTTGCGAGAGGTCAGAGTAAGGTCTAATAGTTGAGCAGCGCGTTTTGCATCCTCATAAAACAGCTCAAAAAAATCGCCCATACGGTAAAACAACAGCATATTTGGATATTCTGCCTTGATGCGCAGGTACTGTTGCATCATAGGGGTGTGTTTTATGGGGGGGCGTGCGATCATGGGGGCAGTCTAACCAAGAATAAAATTTTAGGCAGCAGAAAACTTAATCTCAACATGTCTGGTTCGATTTCCTCCCGTATTCATAAATCAGTGCAGAAACTTGCGAAGCTTATGACTGACAAACAGCTTAAATTAGTCACCGCCGAATCTTGTACAGGTGGGATGCTTGCACAAAAAATTACTTCCATCAGCGGTAGTTCAAAGTGGTTTGAATGTGGATTTGTGACTTATAGTAATGAATCAAAAATTAGTATGTTAGGAGTACATTCTGAAGTATTAAATCAATTTGGTGCAGTAAGTGAGGAAGTTGCAGAACAGATGGCTTTGGGCGCACAGCGAAATAGTGCTGCTGATATTGCAGTATCCGTAACAGGAATTGCTGGGCCGGAAGGCGGTAGTGCGATCAAACCGGTGGGTACCGTCTATATTGCTAACGTCATATTAAATCGGGGTGTAATTACTACGCACTATCTATTTGAAGGTGATCGACGAGCGATACGCGAACAAACCACACTTGCAGCCTGTACCCAATTGATTGAGCGTTTAAGTTAAAGAATAGGAATGAGCAAAAAACGATTATTTTTTGGTCTGGTACCAGAGGAGGGCATTCGTGATCAGTTAGTTGAAGTTGCGAAATCGTTTCCAATTGTAAAGGGAATGCGGCCAATCTCTAATGATAATCTTCACATTACTCTATTGTTTTTAGGTGATGTGGAAGAAAATGCATCTAAGTATCTAGAAAAAAAGGTAGTTCAAACATTTATACAATCATTTACAATTCGACTCGACTTGTATGGCTATTTTAAACGTTCACAAATTATATGGATCGGCTGTTCTTCTTACCCTAGTGAATTAAATAGATTAGTTAACCATCTAAAATCTATAGGTGTTCAGTGTGGAATTGACTTTGATGATCGTCCGCATAAACCTCATGTGACACTATTTCGAAAGGTACCCAAAGCTGATTTTCCAAGTATACCCATATCGATTACTTGGAGGGTGCACGAGTTTCATCTAATGGAGTCAGTTCCGGATGGTAAAACAACTCGATATAATAAGGTTGCAACGTATCGATTAATGGACGAGCCAGGAAATTAAACAAAATACTAAGAGTCTAAATTTTTTACATATCTGAGAATAAGACAAGAGAATTAAGTCAATAAACTACTATTTAAGTATTAGGAGTCAGCAGTGGATGAAAATCGTAAGAAGGCACTTGCGGCCGCATTAGGCCAGATCGAAAGACAGTTTGGTAAAGGTGCAGTAATGCGTCTTGGCGATTCAACTGCTGCACGTGATATTGAAGTGATCTCTACGGGCTCATTGGCCCTGGATGTCGCACTAGGGATTGGGGGTCTTCCAAAGGGGCGAGTAGTTGAAATTTATGGCCCTGAATCTTCAGGTAAGACTACGCTTACGTTACAAGTTATTGCTGAATGCCAAAAACAGGGCGGTACTGCTGCATTCGTAGATGCTGAACATGCCTTAGATCCAATCTATGCCGAAAAGATCGGTGTCAATGTGGATGATTTATTAGTTTCACAGCCCGATACCGGTGAACAAGCTTTAGAGATCACCGATATGTTAGTACGTTCAGGTGCAGTTGATATAGTCGTCGTGGACTCAGTTGCTGCATTGACTCCGCGTGCGGAAATTGAAGGAGATATGGGTGATTCCCATATGGGCCTGCAAGCACGCCTTATGTCTCAAGCATTGCGTAAACTTACCGGTAATATCAAACGCTCAAACACCATGGTCATCTTTATTAACCAGATCCGCATGAAGATTGGGGTGATGTTTGGTAGTCCTGAAACCACAACAGGTGGTAATGCGCTCAAGTTTTATGCGTCAGTGCGTTTAGATATTCGTCGTATTGGTGCAATTAAGAAAGGTGATGAAATCCTTGGTAATGAGACACGTGTAAAAGTCGTTAAAAACAAATTGGCACCACCATTTAAAAAAGCAGATTTCGAAATCCTCTATGGCGAAGGCATATCTCGATTAGGTGAAATCATTGATATGGGTGTTGAAAATGGGATTGTCGATAAAGCGGGTGCTTGGTATAGCTATGAAGGTGAGCGCATTGGGCAGGGTAAAGAAAATTCACGTGCCTATTTAAAAGAGCATCCTGAAGTTGCTGGTGAAATTGAAACAAAATTACGTGAAAAATTGCTGCCTAGCGCGAGTGAGCTTAATCAAGAAATAGAAGAAGCTGAAGAGGTGGAAGCCACTGAAGCCTGAGTACTCAATAAGAAATACTGCACTTGATCTCCTTTCTAGGCGAGAGCACACACGCCTAGAGCTCACTAGAAAACTAAAAGCAAAAGAATTTTCATCAAGTGAAATTGATGAGTTGCTTGATCGATTAGAGAACGAAGGGCTGCAGAGTGATGCACGTTATGCCGAGAGCTATGTTCATTCACGCGGTCGCCGTGGATTTGGCCCATTGCGAATCAAGCTAGAATTACAGCAACGGGGTATTTGCTCTGATCTTATTGATGCTTATGTCGATTTTAATGACAAAATCTGGTTGGAGACTGCACGTAAGGAATATGAAAAAAAATTTGGTGCACAAGCTACCAAGTCTGTAAAAGATCAGGCTAAACGCATGCGTTTCTTACAATCCCGCGGATTTACAGGTGATATAATCAAAAAAACATTTGCAGCATTTGCGGAGCGCTGAGTACAGTGTCTGCCGTTGATAAAATGGAATATCGCAACGAGGCGGGATTAACATGGAATACAGCGCAGAAATACGCAGTGCTTTTTTAGACTATTTTAAACAAAACGGCCATGAAATTGTGCCGTCGAGTTCATTAGTGCCTGCAAATGATCCTACATTGTTATTCACCAATGCAGGAATGGTGCAATTTAAAGATGTTTTCTTAGGTAAAGAAACACTCAGCTATGCACGTGCCGCCTCAAGTCAACGTTGTGTAAGAGCGGGAGGCAAACACAATGATCTTGAAAATGTTGGTCATACCGCCAGGCATCATACTTTTTTTGAAATGCTTGGTAACTTTAGTTTCGGCGATTACTTTAAAAAAGAGGCAATTCACTATGCTTGGGAATTTCTCACTAAAGTTGCGCTATTACCTGAACAACGCCTATGGGTTACAGTGTTTGAAGATGATGAAGAGGCTTCTGAAATTTGGTTAAACGATATCAAAGTCAATCAACAGCAATTTGCACGTATCGGGGCAAAGGATAACTTTTGGGCCATGGGTGATACCGGTCCTTGTGGGCCATGCACAGAAATTTTTTATGATCACGGTGAAACCGTGCAAGGTGGTCCGCCTGGCACCCCTGAGCAAGAAGGCGATCGTTATGTAGAAGTATGGAACTTAGTCTTCATGCAATACGAGCGCGATAAAGAAGGAAAATTTTCACCGTTACCTAAACCTTCAGTAGATACCGGTATGGGGTTAGAGCGTTTAGCTGCAATTATCCAAGGTGTTACTAATAATTATGATACTGATCTTTTTACTGAGATTATTAAAACTACAGCAGATATCGCCAAAACAACGGATAGTTCTTCACCATCTTTACGTGTAATTGCAGATCACATTCGCTCATGCAGTTTTATGGTTACCGATGGTGTAGTGCCTTCAAATGAGGGCAGAGGTTATGTGCTACGCCGCATTATTCGACGTGCAGCACGCCATGGATATAAGTTAGGTATCAAAGAACCTTTTTTCTACAAATTAGTACAGCCGTTGATGAAAAATATGGGTCAGGCCTATCCAGAATTGATGGATGCTCATGAACGCGTCCAAAAAGTACTGGAAAATGAAGAACAGCGTTTTAGTGAAACGCTCAATCAAGGTATGCGTATTCTACAAGAAGATATCGAAAAGTTATCTGGCGATACGATTTCGGGAGAAACGGTTTTTAAGCTCTATGACACCTATGGATTCCCTGCAGATCTAACGGCAGACGCTGCTCTAGAATATCAGCTTAAAATTGATGAGGTAGGCTTTGATAAGCTCATGGCAGCACAACGTGAGCGCGGCCGACAAGCTAGTCGCTTTGATGTTGAATATGATGCCTCCCTGGCTGTGCAGACGACTACAGAGTTTACTGGTTATGACCACATTCAAGATCATGCCGTAGTACAAGAAATATTCGTTAGTAATGAAAGTGTAAAGGTTATCTCAGAAGGGAAATTGGGAATAATAATTTTAGACAAGACACCTTTTTATGCCGAGTCTGGTGGACAAGTTGGCGACCAAGGAGTCTTGAAAAATGAAAGTGCAACGTTTGAAGTGACTGATACACAAAAACAAGGCAATGCTCATGCCCATTTTGGCAAACTTGTTTCTGGTTCACTCGCAGTGGGAGATAACGTAAATGCAGAAGTGAATGCTAAGCGCAGAATAGCAACGGTATTGAATCATTCAGCTACTCATTTAATGCATGCGGCCTTGCGTCAAGTATTAGGAGAGCATGTCCAGCAGAAAGGGTCTTTAGTAGCTCCGGATCGATTACGTTTCGACTTCTCTCATGATGCTCCTGTAACTAAAGAAGAGTTAGATCGTATTGAAGCCATTGTGAATCAGCAAATTCGCATTAACACAGCGGCGATGGCCAAAATCACTTCAAAAGACCAAGCGCTTGCAGAAGGTGCGATGGCCTTATTTGGAGAAAAATATGGTAACGATGTACGTGTGCTTTCGATTGGTGATTTCTCAGTAGAGTTGTGTGGGGGAACACACGTAGATCGAACTGGAGATATCGGAATTTTTAAGATTATTACAGAATCTGGAATTGCATCAGGTATACGTCGAATCGAGGCGGTCACGGGTGAGTCCGCGCTTAATTGGATCAATGAAAACGAAAATAATTTATCTAATATCGCAAATATAGTTAAAGCTTCTAAAAGCGAGGTAAAAGATAAAGTTGTGCAACTTCTAGAACGAAATCGTGTACTTGAAAAAGAACTTAATCAACTCAAAGCCAAGCTAGCCTCACAAGCAGGTAGTGATTTAATTGAGAATGCGATTGAGATCAATGGACTAAAAGTGCTAGCCCATAAAATTGATGGCGCAGATCCTAAATCTCTACGTGAGACCTTAGATCAATTAAAAACTAAACTTGGGAGTGCTGCCATTGTCTTAGGCACATCCAGTGGTTCAAAAGTGAATCTGATCGCTGGCGTTACCAAAGATCAAACCAATCGGATTAAAGCTGGTGATCTCGTTAATGCCGTGGCGGTCCAAGTAGGTGGTAAAGGTGGTGGTCGACCGGATATGGCACAAGCTGGAGGTAATAATCCAGCTGCTCTTGATGCTGCTTTGCGATCGGTGCCTGATTGGGTTCGTGCTAACCTGCAATAATGACTGCGTTAAAAACAATGTCAAACATGCTTCAAGCAAACTTGCAGTAGCTGCTGAATTATAAAGTGTGTCAAATTTGGTACATGCTAATATTCAGAAGTATTCAAGTAATTATTACAAATTTTAATAGAAATAGCTTTTTCATGGATTGAGCATGGCGCTAATCGTACAGAAATATGGAGGTACTTCGGTAGGCTCAATTGAGCGAATCGAATATGTCGCCGAAAAAGTAATCGCTACAAAAAAACAAGGCCATCAGGTAGTGGTCGTGGTGTCAGCAATGAGTGGTGAAACTAATCGCTTAATGAGCTTGGCAAATGAAATTCAAGGTGTAAATGCACACGGTCGTGAATTGGATGTTTTGCTTTCTACTGGAGAGCAAGTCACTATCGCACTACTTTCCATGGCGTTGCAAAAACGTGGATGTGCTGCAGTCTCATCTACCGGAGCACAACTTAATATTCGTACCGATAACAAATTTAATAAAGCTCGTATTCAAAATATTGACGCGGCTCGCTTAAAAAAATTATTGGATGCAGACAATGTTGTAGTCGTAGCAGGATTCCAAGGTATAGATGATGAAGGCAATATCACAACACTTGGCCGAGGCGGATCAGATACTACTGCTGTAGCACTTGCGGCGGCTGTAAAGGCAGATGAATGCCAGATCTATACTGATGTAGATGGTGTCTACACTACAGATCCCAGAATTGAACCCAATGCAAGACGTTTAAATCACATTACCTTTGAGGAAATGCTCGAAATGGCAAGTCTGGGCTCAAAAGTATTACAAATTCGTGCAGTTGAATTTGCAGGTAAGTATGATGTACCGCTTAGAGTCTTATCTTCATTTGAAGAGGGGCCGGGTACCTTAATATCGCTTGAGGAAGACAACATGGAAGAACCGCTCATTTCAGGTATAGCCTTTAATCGCGATGAAGCCCAATTGACTATCAAAGGGGTCCCTGATAGACCCGGAGTCGCAGCCCATATTTTGGGTCCAATTTCGGCTGAAAACATGGAAGTGGACATGATTGTGCAAAATGTAGGATCTGACGACACTACCGATTTTACTTTTACTGTGCATAGAAATGACTATGATAAGGCACTGAAAGTACTTGAAAATACTTCAAAAAAACTTGGGGGTGGACAAGTTGGGGGGGATCCACATATCGTAAAATTGTCTCTGGTTGGGGTTGGGATGAGGTCTCACGCCGGAATTGCGAGTAGAATGTTCACTACCTTAGCCGATGAGAAGATCAATATTAGAATGATCTCTACCTCAGAGATTAAGATATCGGTTGTAATCGAGGAAAAATACCTTGAGCTTGGAGTGCGCGCGCTGCACGAGGCGTTTGAATTAGATCAAACAATAGTGAATACAAAAAATCGGGTAGCGCATAAAGCAAAATAACAAAACAGCTTTGGTAAGGAGAGAAACCACAGGAGCACGATTACATAGAGTTTGTTAAATTGTGTATTGGTTAAATATATAAAAATAAAAATGGACTACTAGGAGTAACGGGAATGCTGATTTTGACCAGGAGAGTCGGCGAGACGCTGATGATTGGAGATGATGTCACGGTCACTGTGTTGGGAGTGAAGGGCAACCAAGTTCGTATTGGTGTCAACGCGCCCAGAGATGTAGCGGTACATCGAGAAGAAATATATGAACGTATTAAGCGCGAAAAGAAACAGGCAAATGAATCCGCAGGCTAAGACTTTACTCATTTAGAACAATCAGTATTTTGAATAAGGACATCAGGAATTGAGTCTGATTTTCAGATGCCGTTGTCTTTGGTTCTACCTATCAGAAGTAATTGTATCGTTTGCTTATACTCTTAGGTGTGTAATTTTACTTAATTATTACTTTAAGCTCTTTCGGATAATGTTGTGATCAGGTCGTTTAGCCATATATATCCGGCTAAAAATAAAAAAATTGAACCTATATGTATTAACACCCAATCGACAAGCAGAACCTCAAAAGCTAATAAGAAAAAATCCACATCGATTACACATACAACAATTCCTAAAATGAATATTTGCTTAGATGTGGCGTAGAACATATTGATGTAGAAACAGTAGGAAGGGTAACGATTATTCTGGCGGAGAGGGTGGGATTCGAACCCACGGTCCAAGGATTACTCAGACAACTCCTTAGCAGGGAGCCCCATTCGACCACTCTGGCACCTCTCCAAGTTGGACGAGAGTATATCGAATACCTAAAAATATAGGTAATTCGTATGGAAGTTATTAGCTATAATCGCCGCTTTTTATATACGCGCCAGTAGCACCATCAGCACGTAGGTATAGTAGGTTAATTAATTTTGAAATATTTTTACCCGTAGCTCAGTTGGATGATATGCAGAAAGCTAAGTGTCGCGGGAGATAGAGCGAAGCAGCAAGCCAGAGCCGAGGGTATCGAGAGCCACGAGAGTACCACGCTGTGAAGCACCGTTGCATATGGATATAGTTTTAATTTAATAGGTTGGTTTTATCTGCGCCCGTAGCTCAGTTGGATAGAGTACCTGGCTACGAACCAGG
>CAJHZF010000023.1_pt1 | contig 14512 bp, 16 predicted proteins | sample 9198891 | NCBI WGS metagenome assembly CAJHZF01 (sample SAMEA7708349, study PRJEB35096) | sediment metagenome | biome: marine neritic benthic zone biome [ENVO:01000025]; feature: sediment [ENVO:00002007]; material: shallow marine sediment [ENVO:03000034] sea grass bed [ENVO_01000059] ...
CAGTAACTATATAAATACAGGAACAATAAAATTATGACGACACGTTTTATCGAAACCATGGTAGGACTGTTTGTAGTGCTCGGGTTTATCGCCCTATTCATGCTAGCGATGAAAGTCAGTGATTTAAGTCGGTTGGCTAATAAAGAGGGTTATGAGGTTTCGGCTTATTTCGAAAATGTGGGTGGTTTAAAAGTTCGGGCACCGGTTACCGTATCTGGAGTTCGCGTTGGGCAAGTCACAGGCATCGTATATGATGCCGATCGCTACGAGGCCCAAGTTGTAATGCGGATTCAGGCAAAACATGATTACTTCCCAATTGATACTACCGCAAGTATCTATACGGCTGGATTATTGGGAGAGCAGTATATTGCTCTAGAACCAGGAGCCGAGGATGATGTCTTAAAGACTGGAGATAGGATAGAATTTACCCAATCTGCGCTGGTTTTAGAGGAAATAATTGGAAAAATCGTGGTCAAACTTACATCAGAGTGATAATCGGGTTTTATGGTAATTAGCATATCCGATATATCACTTAACTATTGATATTCAATACTGGGGGAGATTTATTTTGATTAATCTTAAGCACCTATCTCATGTCGCATTTAGATATGGGGCATACATGGCCTTAATGGTGGTGGTCTTTATGACCAATTCAATATCTGCCATTGATCAGCGTGCACCTGAACAAATTGTTGAAGAGACTTCTACATATATACTCAAAGTACTTAATGAAGACAAAGATCGCTTAGAAGAAGATCCTAAATTAATCAATGCTCTAATTAATGAAACAGTGATTCCTATTGTTGATTTAAATTCTATGGGTAAATTAATATTAGGTAAAAATTGGAAGCAGGCTAGTGAAGAGCAGCGCTCAAAATTTATTTTTGAATTTAAAGATATGTTAATACGCACCTATGCAAAGTCATTAGTTGATTATGGGGACGCTAAAGTTACAGTATTGCCAGATCGTGGTAAACAGCAAGGAAAATATCACACTGTGCAAACAGAGCTTGATATAGGTTCTGGTAAAGCGCCATTGCAAGTCGCTTATATTTTCCGCAATAATAAACAAAACGAGTGGAAGGTGTTTGATTTGGCGGTAGATGGGTTGAGCTTAGTAAAAAATTTCCGCACTAGCTTTAGCCAAGAGATTAAAGAAACTTCATTAGATGCGCTTATCGAACGTCTTGCGAGTACAAATAAATCTGGCGCAACCGATGAACTCCCAGCAGAGTGAATTTCAACGCCTAGATCGTGGGAAATTTAAAGTTACTGGCGATCTTACATTTTCCAGTGTTACTGCTATCTGGAATCAAGCGACAAAATTATTGCCTGATCTTGAGGAAGATAGTTTTGATATTGATATTGGTTCCGCACAAGAGTTAGATAGTGGCGGACTCGCATTGTTGGTTGCATGGTCACGTTGGGCGCATTGTAATAAAAAACAACTGTTATTTAGTAATGCCTCACATAAGGCACGAATATTAATCGAGACAAATAAACTTCAGGACTTGCTTCAGCTTGCTTAATAAGCAGGTTTTTATTCGCTAGTAAGTAGACAGTTGGTTCGCTAAGATTCTTTAATTTTCAGTTGATTTCACCTAGCCCTAATTTATAACACTTTCCCAACATGGAAAAATTATTAATCGATGGCGGACATGCGCTACAAGGTGAGGTACGTATCTCTGGCGCTAAAAATGCCGTATTGCCCATTTTAGCTGCCACCTTACTCGCAGATGGCCCGATGTATATCGCCAATGTGCCACATCTGCAAGATGTGACCACTACGATGGAATTATTAGGGCGTATGGGAGTTTCTTTGACCCTGGATGAACGCATGAATATTGAAGTCGATAGCGGCACGATCGACGAACTATTTGCACCTTATGAAGTAGTCAAAACCATGCGCGCATCAATTTTGGTTTTAGGACCTTTGCTAGCACGCTTTGGGCAAGCGGAGGTATCGTTACCTGGAGGATGTGCCATTGGTTCTCGGCCGGTGAATTTGCATTTACGTGGCCTAGAAGCTATGGGCGCGGCCATAGAGGTCAAGGGTGGCTATATCCATGCCAAATCGAAGCGTTTAAAAGGTGCCCATTTAGTCATGGATAACGTAACGGTTACCGGTACAGAGAATTTGATGATGGCTGCAACACTCGCCCAAGGTACTACCATTATAGAAAATGCAGCACGTGAACCTGAAGTTACAGATTTGGCAAATTGTTTATCCGCAATGGGCGCCAATATAGAAGGTGCAGGTACTGACACAATCACTATTCACGGTGTCAAAAATTTAAATGGTTGTAAGTACAACGTGCTGGCAGATCGCATCGAGACAGGTACATTTTTAGTTGCTGCTGCTATAACGGGTGGGCATGTGAAACTAAAAAATACTCAACCTCAACTTTTAGAGTCGGTATTGCAAAAATTAGAAAAAGCGGGTGCTACGATAAATTGTGGTGACGATTGGGTTGAAATTGATATGCGTGATCGTCGTCCAAAAAGTATCAATATTCGAACTGCACCCTATCCAGCATTTCCAACCGATATGCAAGCACAGTTTACTGCCCTGAATTGCATTGCTGAAGGCTCAGGTACAATTACAGAATCTGTTTTTGAAAACCGTTTTATGCATGTGCAGGAAATGCAGCGTATGGGTGCGAAAATAAAAGTTGAAGGCAATACTGCAATTGTTATTGGTGTAGATAAACTAGTTGCAGCACCAGTGATGGCGACTGATTTACGTGCATCTGCCAGCTTAATATTGGCAGGATTGATTGCAGAAGGACAAACGGTTGTCGATCGTATTTATCACATCGATCGGGGTTATGAATGTATTGAAGAAAAATTGGCACAACTTGGTGCCAATATTCGTCGTATCCCTCATTAACAGAATTTTATAGGGCATCATTTTCCCTCTTACTCTATCCTGGGTATGAAAAATAACACCAGCACAGATATAACTACGATTGCGGTATCTAAGGGTCGCATTCTGGAAGAGAGCTTGTGCTTGCTTTCGAGAATGGGTATCACGGTTGCAAATGAAGATTTGGATGGGCGTAAGCTGGTATTGCCAACCAATAGACCTGATATTAGATTATTAATCATACGCGCAGCCGATGTTCCTACTTATGTGCAATATGGTGCCGCGGAATTGGGCATTGCCGGAAAAGATATTCTGATGGAATTTATCGGCGATGGAATTTATGAACCCGTAGATCTTGGTATAGCTAAGTGCCGTCTTATGGTGGCTGGTGTAGAGGGCAAGATTGCTGAAAATCGCCGCATGCGTGTAGCAACAAAATATTTACAAAGTACGCGTAGATATTTTGCATCAAAGGGTCAGCAAGTTGAATTGATAAAATTATATGGTTCAATGGAATTGGCTCCGATGTTGGGCCTGGCTGACTGTATTGTGGATTTGGTGGCTACAGGTAACACGCTGAAGGCAAATGGTTTGGTCCCCATCGAACACATCACAGATATTAGCTCTCGTTTAATCGTTAACAAAGCAGCAATGAAGATAAAATCTGCTACACTTAAACCCCTTATTGAACAATTTAGGCTAGCAGTAGAGAAACCATAGATTTTTCAAGGACAGAGACGATCATGAGATACCCAACGGACGATCTTAGAATTGTAGAGATCAAGGAATTGATTGCGCCCTCTACGCTGCATCGCGAACTTCCCATTACAGAAAAATCAGCACAGTGTGTATATTCAGCACGTGCTGCGGTACAAAAGATTTTACATGGTGAAGATGATCGACTACTTGTTATTGTCGGTCCATGTTCAATTCATGATCCGGTTGCTGCACGAGAATACGCAAATCATTTAGAGACGCTACGTAATGAGTTCGCCAAGGACTTAATGATAATCATGCGTGTCTATTTTGAAAAACCTCGCACAACCGTAGGGTGGAAAGGCTTAATCAATGATCCAGATATTGATAACAGTTTTGAAATCAATAAAGGCTTGCATATTGCGCGAAGGTTGTTGCTGGATTTAAATGAAATGGGAATGCCCGCCGGCACCGAATATTTAGACTTAATTAGTCCTCAATATATTGCAGATTTGGTCAGCTGGGGTGCCATAGGGGCACGCACTACTGAAAGCCAAGTGCATCGTGAATTATCCTCTGGCTTGTCTTGCCCAGTAGGGTTTAAAAATGCAACTGACGGTGGTTTACAAGTAGCGGTTGATGCGATTGGCTCCGCAATGAATCCACATCACTTCTTATCGGTAACAAAGGCGGGCAAGTCTGCGATCTTTTCTACCACTGGAAATAAAGATTGCCACATAATTTTACGCGGTGGTAAGGAGCCAAATTACAGTCATGAAAGTATTGATGAAGCGACAAATTTACTAGAAAAATCAGGTTTGGCACCTCGTGTAATGGTGGATTGCAGTCATGCAAATAGCTTCAAGCAATACGAAAAGCAAATGGATGTCGGTCAATCCATTGCCAATCAAGTGGGTGCAGGGGATATGCGCATCTTTGGCGTGATGATCGAAAGTCATCTAGTTGCAGGTCGGCAAGATGCAAGACCTGGAGCTGAGTTGACCTATGGTCAAAGTATTACCGATGCGTGTATAGGATGGCAAGAGACCGAGGAGCTCTTACACTTGTTAGCTCAAGCTGCGCGCGAGCGACGTCATTTCAAGTCCGCAGCAAGCGCGGCGTAATGTTTAACCAGTAAACATTTTAAATTCAATGTTGGACATTACACGTCTTAATATACAAGACGCAGATTTCTCTGCGCAATTTGAAACTTGGCTATCAAAAAATCGGCTAGCCGAGCTGGATGTGCATGAAACTGTGGAAGAAATTTTAAATGCCGTTTGCAAGCGCGGCGACGAGGCGCTTTTGGAATTTACACAGCGTTATGATCTAGTCACCGCTAAGCAGGTTAGTGATTTAGAAATATCAAAATCACAAATGCAGAATGCTATGAAAAGTATTGATGCCGAACAGCGCAATGCGCTAAATACTGCCGCGTCACGTATTCGCAATTACGCTGAACACCAAAGCATGAAGTCTTGGTCATTTACAGATGAAGATGCAAATGAGTTAGGTCAAGTTGTTACCGCGTTAGAAAAAGTGGGTGTATACGTACCTGGCGGAACTGCAGCCTATCCATCTTCAGTTTTGATGAATGTAATTCCGGCTAAAGTGGCTGGTGTTGAAGAAATTTGTATGGTCGTGCCTACACCTAAAGGTGAAATGAATACCATGGTGTTAGCGGCAGCAGCAATTGCAGGAGTGGATCAAGCTTATACCATAGGTGGCGCACAAGCCATTGCTGCACTTGCCTTTGGTACACAAACCATTCCCAAGGTTGACAAAATTGTAGGCCCCGGCAATGCCTATGTGGCCTGTGCAAAACGCCTGGTATTTGGACAAGTAGGCATTGATATGATAGCGGGTCCTTCCGAGGTGTTAGTAATTTGTGATAACAGCGCGAATCCCGAATGGGTAGCAATGGATTTGTTCTCACAAGCTGAACATGATGCGCATGCACGGGCTACATTGATATGTACTGAAGGTGAATTTTTTGAACAAGTTTCTACACAGATGCAACAATTACTTACTAAGCTTAATCGAGCTGACACGATTAAACAGTCTATGAGAAATTATGGGGCTTTTATTCAAGTTAATAATTTAGATGAGGCCGCCAAACTTGCAAATACCATTGCACCTGAACATTTAGAACTATGTGTAGCCGCACCAGATGAGTTATTAAAAAAAATACGCAATGCAGGCGCAATCTTTTTAGGACATTATTCGCCAGAAGTATTTGGAGATTATTGTGCAGGCCCCAATCATGTATTACCCACAGCAAGCACTGCGCGCTTTTCATCTCCTTTAGGCGTGTATGACTTTCAAAAACGTACGAGTGTGGTGAATTGCTCACGTGAGGGGGCGAATAAGTTAAGCGACATTGCTGCTGCTTTAGCTTACAGTGAAGGTTTATCTGCACACGCAAAGTCAGCGGAATATCGCCGCAAACAAAAATAATCTACTGTAAAAATATAGTGCTGTAGTGACCATTACACCACAACAATTACTGCGTGCGGAGCTTGCGAATATGCGCGCGTATCGAGTGGCCAATTCACAAGGGCTGATTAAGCTCGATGCGATGGAAAATCCATATCCATTTCCTGCATCTTTGCAGGATCTGTGGCTCAATACTCTAAAGAAAGTTGAATTAAATCGGTATCCAGACCCGCAGGCCACACAACTTAAACAGGCCTTTCGAGAGACGTTTGCAATTTCTACGAATCTTGAACTGTTGTTTGGTAATGGCTCTGATGAGCTAATTCAGTTATTGATTCTTGCTACAGCAAAACCTGACGCTGCTATTCTTACCGTAACACCTAGTTTTTCAATGTATAAGCTCATTGCTGAATTTATTGGAGTACGTGTAATCGAGGTACCACTACTAGCGGAGACATTTGCTTTGCAGCCAGATCAAGTATGCAAAATGATTCAGAAATATAATCCGGCATTGGTGTTTTTAGCTTGTCCAAATAACCCAACTGGCACTCTTTGGTCTCAAGAAGATGTTGAGAAAATTGTGCAACAGGCAACAGGGCTGGTAGTGATTGATGAAGCCTATGCACCGTTTGCTTCTTATTCTATGATCGCCTTAGTCGAAAAATATTCACATACGCTAATGTTACGCACGCTATCGAAGATGGGTTTGGCCGGCCTACGTCTTGGTTGGTTGGCTGGTGCCGAAGAATGGTTAAATGAGCTCAATAAGCTGCGCTTGCCATATAACATTAATGCCTTAACGCAAGCGAGTGCTAAATTTGCACTGAATAATATTTCTGCTTTTAATGAGCAGGCTAAACTTATTTGTGAGCAGCGAGAGCTGTTAATCACTGCAATGCAGAATATAAATAGCATTCAAGTATTTCCCAGCGAAGCGAATTTTATTTTATTTAAAACATTAAACACCACTGCTGATTTTGTATTTAAGCGTTTAATTGAAAACAAAATTATGATCAAAAATGTTGCAAATAATGATTTGCTTAAAAATTGCTTACGAGTTACGGTAGGGACTGAAAAAGAAAATAAAAGTTTTCTTGCCGCCCTTAAAAGTTCTTTGGCGTAAAATATATTCAACGATAGACTGGGCGTTGTGCAATATTGGCTTCAGTCTTAAAGTTTTTACCTTTGCGTATTCCAGTAATAGTTACCTTATCCCCTGGTTTACGACTGGCAATTTCACTTTGAATGATTTTCGCGTCACTAGTGTCCTGATTTTCAAAACGTAAAATAATATCGCCTGGCACAATCCCCGCCTTATCGGCGGGACTTTGGCGTACAATACCTGCTACCAGCACACCAGATGTGTTGCCAAGTCCAAATGATTCCGCCAACTGTGGAGATATATTTTGGAGTTCCAAGCCCAACCAGCCGCGAATTACTCTGCCGTGTTGGATAATTTGTGTCATTACATCACGTGCCAGGCCAACGGGAATGGCGAATCCAATTCCCTGTGAGCCACCCGATTTTGAAAAGATCGCAGTATTGATACCAACAAGCTCACCATAGGCGTTTATTAAAGCGCCACCGGAATTACCAGGATTAATTGCAGCATCGGTTTGAATAAAATTCTCAAAGGTGTTGATGCCAAGACGATCTCTGCCAGTAGCGCTAATGATTCCTTGTGTAACAGTTTGACCAAATCCAAAAGGGTTGCCAATCGCTAGCACAACATCGCCAACTTTTAAGTTTTTAGAATCGCTTATTACAACACTTGGTAAGTTTTCAATCTCTATTGTTAGTACAGCTAAATCTGTTTCTGGATCTGCGCCAAGCACGTTGGCTGCAACAGTTTTGCCATCGGCTAACAACACTTCAATTTCATCTGCGTTTTCAATTACATGATAGTTGGTAAGGACATAACCCTGTGAGCTCATGATTACACCCGAGCCCAAACTTGTTTGTGTACGTTGTTGTGGTTGATTAAGTTCGCCAAAGAAGCGTCGCAATAAGGGGCTATCTAGTAGCGGTCGTCGATTAGAATAAACCTGCTTGCTCGTATAAATATTTACAACAGCAGGAGCTGCCCGTTGTACGGCTTGCGCATAAGAAACGGGTCCTGATTCTAAACTTGGAGACCGATCAGTGCGGTCTTCTAAAAACTCAACGACTGGGCGTTTATCAACCACGTTATCGGGTAAAAATATAAGTAATAACACAGCTGCTAATACGCCCACCGCAACGGCTTGAAAGATGAATAACAAGAGTTTTCGAATACTCATAGGTGCGTTACTCTAGCAGTGCTGAAACTCATCTGAAGCATACATATGGCGACCTTACAAGAACTCACTAATTACACAAACTCTTTTTTACAAATAGATTGTTTTAAAGATTATTGTCCGAATGGTTTGCAGGTTGAAGGCGCAAGTGTGGTTCAAAAAATAGTTACTGGTGTGACTGCAAGCCAGGCTTTATTGGAGGCTGCATGCGATCGCAATGCAGATGCTGTTCTAGTTCATCATGGTTATTTTTGGAGTAATGAAGATCCACGAATAATCGGAATAAAACGCTCGCGCTTGAAAGTATTATTGCAAAATAATATTAGTTTATTGGCCTATCATCTGCCACTAGATGCACATCCTGAAGTTGGAAATAATGCACAATTGGCAAAATTACTTGGAATTAAAATAGATGGGCCATTACTATCCGATTCACAGTCTGTTTGCGGGAGCTATGGTCATTTTCATCAGAACATGAAAGCCGATGGCTTGAAAAATTTGCTCGATACAACTTTGCAACGCCGGTGTATACATGTTGATGCCAAGCCCGCATCGATACAGACAGTGGGGTGGTGTACGGGTGCCGGACAAGGATTTATAGAGTTGGCAGTTAAACAAAAATTAGATGCGTATATTAGTGGTGAAATCTCAGAGCCAACCGCTCATATCGCAAGAGAAGCAGGAATACATTATTTTGCGGCCGGTCATCATGCAACGGAACGCTACGGCGTTCAGGCGCTAGGGGAACACTTAGCTCAAAAATTTAATCTTATACACGAATTTATAGATATCGATAACCCCGCGTAATTAAAGCATTTTTTTTACTTATACTTGACGAAATTTAGATCTTGCGCCATCCTACCCGTCTTTTGCAGTTCGACGTTCTTACAAGTTTTAAGGATTGTCATTACTGAATTTCTAATAACAAAATCATTCATTTATCTTTGTAAAGTCAAATAAGGTAATTTGCAGTTAGTTAGGAGAGCAACTACATGTCTAAGGACAATATTGATCATAGTCGTCGCAAAGCACTGACGGGTGGAGCAGCAGTAGTTGGTGGAATTGGTGTGGCCGCCGCAATTTGGCCTTTTGTCTCGAGCATGAATCCAAGCGCAAGTGCATTGGCCGCAGGTGCACCAGTAGAAGTAGATGTGAGTAAGATGGAACCTGGTCAACTAATCCAAGAAATTTATCGGCGCAAACCAATATGGATAATTCGTCGCACACCCGAAATGGTAAAAACATTAACTATGTTGACGCCTAAATTGCGTGACCCAAATTCAGAAGTAGAATCACAACAACCCACTTTCGCGCAGAATGAATTTCGATCCATTAATGAAGAATACCTCGTACTCGTAGGAATATGTACACATCTAGGATGCTCGCCTGAATATCGTCCTGAACCGGGCGCAGAGGGCTTAGGCGCAAGTTGGGAGGGTGGTTTTTATTGCGCATGTCATGGTTCCAGGTTTGACTTAGCCGGCCGTGTATTTAAGAACGTTCCGGCCAATAAAAATCTTGAAGTTCCTCCTTACCATTTTTTGAGTGAAGGAAGAATATTGATTGGGTTGACAGAAGAGGAGGCCTCGGCATGAGTAATGAATCACAAGGCCTACTAGGGTGGATTGATGCACGTTTCCCACTCACTAAGATGTGGAAAGAACATCTGTCTGAATATTATGCACCTAAGAATTTCAACTTTTGGTATTTCTTTGGCTCGCTTGCGTTACTGGTTTTAGTAATCCAAATATTAAGTGGTATCTTTTTAACCATGCACTACAAACCGGATGCAGAATTGGCGTTTGCATCCGTCGAGCACATCATGCGTGATGTGAATTGGGGTTGGTTGATTCGCTACATGCATTCAACTGGGGCATCCTTCTTTTTTATTGTCGTATATCTGCATATGTTTCGTGGCTTAATCTATGGCTCTTTTAAAAATCCGCGCGAATTAATATGGCTGTTCGGAATGATGATATATGTTGCCCTCATGGCAGAGGCTTTTATGGGGTATTTGTTGCCATGGGGCAATATGTCATATTGGGGCGCGCAAGTAATTATTAACTTATTTAATACGATTCCATTTGTTGGTGAAGCAATATCTGAATGGATTCGAGGAGACTTTGTGATCTCTGATGCTACGTTAAATCGGTTTTTCTCCTTGCATGTTATTGCAGTACCGCTTGTATTATTAGCACTAATCGTAGGCCATATTTTAGCGCTACACGAAGTAGGCTCTAATAATCCAGACGGAGTGGAAATTAAAAAGAATAAAGGTGCCGATGGCATACCTGTTGATGGAATTCCGTTTCACCCTTATTACACGGTTAAAGATATTTTGGGTGCAGTGGTATTCTTGGCAATATTTTCATTTGTGGTGTTTTTTATTCCAGAAATGAATGGTTACTTTTTGGAGCACGCGAATTTTGATCCCGCGAATCCTTTAAATACACCCGACCACATCGCGCCGATATGGTATTTCACTCCATTCTATACTGTGTTGCGCGCCATCCCCAATCCGTTTGGCGGTTTTATGGCAATGGGTTTGTCTATAGTAGTCCTATTTTTCTTGCCCTGGATTGATCGCAACCCAATAAAATCGATTCGTTATCGAAGTTTATTATTTAAAATTAATATAATTCTATTTGCTATCGTATTTATCATTTTAGGATTCTTGGGCCTAAATCCCGTCACACCCCTATACTCACAACTAGCATTACGCTTTACTGAACTATATTTTCTGTTTTTCTTTGTGCTTTGGGCCTATAGCAAACCACGCGCAAAAGGATTCTGGATTGGAAGCTTTGTTGTATTGCTAGGTGGCATCACCTTTTACGATATATTTATGAATAGTTCTGAGGTGCCAAAATTAATCTGGCAAACGTGGATTTTTCCTGCGGTATATTTATTTATAACTTTGTTGTTACCTTTGTTAACTAATTGGGATCGCGACAAACAAGTCCCGGATCGGGTGACAGCATGAAGATCCTCACATTTTTTTTATTTGTCATACTATCTGTGGTATGCACAGCACCTGTATGGAGTGCTGGTGGCGGTAACCATGCCAAGGGCGCCTTTGGAGTTGTAAATGTTGATTTGAGTAACAAGGCTTCTTTGCAACGTGGAGCCAAGTATTTTGTTAACTATTGTTTAAGCTGTCATCCAGCCGCGCATAGTCGATATAAGCGGGTCGCAGATGATCTTGGTATTAGCGAGGATTTAGCATTGCAAAATTTAATATTCACCGGGCAAAAGTTTGGCGATTTAATGACTGTGGCAATGAAGCGAGACGATGCTAAAAATTGGTTTTTAGGAATAGATCCGCCTGATTTAAGCACCCATGTACGTGCAATTGGGCCACAATCTGTCTATGAATTTCTTAAAACATTCTATATAGATGATTCTCGTCCTTTTGGGGTAAATAACATACATTTGCCAAATACAGCCATGCCACATGTATTAGCTGACCTACAAGGTTTACAAAAAGCTGTATACCATGAAGACATCGATAAGAATGGAAAAGAGCACAAGGTTTTTGATAACTTTGAAATGACAAGACCTGGAGTGCTCAGTGAAAAAGAATATGAAAAAGTCGTGACCGATATTGTAAATTTCTTGGCTTATCTGAGTGAACCGGCTCAATTAGTGCGTAAAAAGATTGGAGTCGGCGTGCTGTTTTTTCTAGTTGTATTAGGCGTAATTTCATATTTTATGAAAAAAGATTATTGGAAAGACGTGCATTAACGCATTTTTTAAACACATATAACACTTCCCTCATAACGTAGAGAACCACATGGCTTTAGTAGCAAACCGTCGTTCCGGTATGACATTATTTTCTGATCCGCGTTGTCCACAAAGTCATCGCACGAGAATTGTATTAGCTGAAAAAGATATTACTGTTGATGTTGTACATATAGATCCAAACAATAAACCAGAAGATTTGCTTGACGTAAATCCATATAACTCGGTTCCAACATTAATTGATCGTGAACTTGTGCTATATGATGCACGTGTCATTATGGAATACTTAGATGAACGTTTCCCTCATCCGCCTCTTATGCCTGTAGATCCAGTATCGCGTTCAAAATCACGTTTAGCACTGTTTCATATTGAAAAAGATTGGTATGCACCATTAGCTGATATATCTTCTGATAATTCTGAAATTGCGAGTAATGCCAAGAAGAATCTACAAGAAAGTCTGCTCTCTGCAGTGGAATTGTTCAAGGCCAAGCCATATTTTTTAAGTGATGAATTTAGCTTAGTTGATTGCAGCATCGCGCCAATTCTTTGGAGGTTACCTAGCTTTGGGATCAAACTAGGTCCTTCTGCAAAACCTATTTTGGAGTATGCAGAACGCATATTTGATCGACCTTCTTATAGAAGTAGCTTGTCAGAAGAAGAAGTCGAAATTTGGCCCGGTTAGCTTGAATTAATTTTTGCTGCAGAACAAGCAATCAATTTAAAGATATCATTCAAAAATATATTGTCATGACACCAAGTCGACCTTATTTGATACGCGCAATGTATGAATGGATTGTTGACAATGGTATGACCCCGCATATTCTTGCTGATACGAGTAGTGAGCAAGTTAAAGTTCCTCGCCAATTTGAAGAGGACGGTAAAATTGTTCTAAATATTGGCCCTAACGCTGTACAGTCACTTGATCTTGGCAGAGACGCAGTACGTTTCGATGCGCGGTTTGTTGGCAAACCTATGACAGTGGTAATCCCTATCGAATCAGTGCTTGCGATTTACACACGCGAAAATGGACAAGGCATGATGTTTGCTGAAGAAGACGAGCTACCACCTACTGATGACTCGCAAGATAATTCCTCTAAACCCAAACATCCACATTTACGCGTCGTCAAATAATTCAAGCCTTTTATTTAATGATTAATGTTGTGCAAGACGATATCACCACTCTTAAAATGGATGCGATTGTAAATGCGGCAAATAATAGCCTCCTTGGAGGTGGAGGTGTGGATGGTGCTATTCACCGTGTTGCGGGAAGACAGCTTTTTGAATTTAACAAAACACTTGGGGGTTGTGAAACTGGAGATGCAAAAATATCTCCTGGCTTCAAGTTACCTGCTAAATGGATTATTCATACCGTAGGCCCTGTGTGGCAGGGAGGAAGTTCTGGAGAGCCAGAATTACTGAGCCAGTGTTATCAACGCAGCTTTGATCTAGCGTATTCTAGCAATATCAAATCTATTGCTTTTCCTGCTATTAGCACTGGAATATATGGTTATCCCAAAAAAGCCGCTGCGCTGATCGCGACTAACTATATGCGTGAATATGAATCAAAGTTTGATTTGGTTATTGCCTGTTGTTTTAGTGAAGTAGATGTTGAGATTTATAAACGATTGCTTGGCAATAATAGCCAAGCTGCCTAGTTGATGTCGGGTAACGTTTTACCAGGATTAAGGATATTGTTTGGGTCAAATTGCTGTTTAATTTTTTGCATTAAGCTAAGTGCATTAGGGTCAATTTCTTTACTTATATAATTTCTCTTAGAGATTCCCACGCCATGTTCACCTGACAGCGTGCCATTTAGATTTAATACTAAGTTAAACACTTCATCCAGACACTGTTGAGCAGCAGTTGCTTCTGTGGAATTAGATTCGTCATATAAAAGATTGACGTGTAAATTACCATTACCAGCGTGGCCAAAGCTGAAAATAGGAATTGCATGTTTTTCACTAAGCGTCTCTAATTCTTGTAAAAAGCGCGGGAGTTGAGACACCGGTACGACTACATCTTCATTAATTTTATTTGGCGCAAAACTGCGCAAGGCAGGGGAAAGTGCTTTGCGTGCACACCATAGATCTTGTTTCTGTTTTGCATCCTTTGCATTTTGTAATTCAATACAGCCAGTATTGTCGGCAGCACATAAAACGGAATCAACACTGGCATCAACGGTCTGTGTTAAGCCATCCACCTCAATTATTAACATAGCTTTTGCTTGTGGGTCGAGGTTTAAACTTTCTTGTTGGCGGATTAAATTTAGTGAGCCATGATCGATAAACTCAAGTGCACATGGCAAAGCATTTTGAGCAAGAATACTAACCACGGCATCAATTGCGGAATGGGTATCTTTATATAAAGCGCGAATGGTATCGGTGCGTTCAGCCATCGGGCTGAGCTTTAATCGTGCTTCTGTAATGATTGCTAGAATACCTTCAGAACCAATGAGTAGACGTGTTAAATCTAGACCAACCACTCCTTTAGTCGTGGC
>CAJHZF010000136.1_pt1 | contig 14506 bp, 13 predicted proteins | sample 9198891 | NCBI WGS metagenome assembly CAJHZF01 (sample SAMEA7708349, study PRJEB35096) | sediment metagenome | biome: marine neritic benthic zone biome [ENVO:01000025]; feature: sediment [ENVO:00002007]; material: shallow marine sediment [ENVO:03000034] sea grass bed [ENVO_01000059] ...
AGCGTGAGCCGCTGTTAGATTGAGGGCGATCATCGCCGTTACAATAATTGTTATCAGTTTAAGTTTTCTCATTTAGTTTCTCCTTCTCTCCGCTTATATGCTCGTATAGCATACCTCGTTATATCGTACTGTTCGGCAACCGCGTTGACATCTCACAAAACAGTACGTTTTGCCGCCTTCTTTCATTCAAAGGGACACCTAACCATAAGTAGTTGTCCGAAAAGTCCAGATTATAAGGGAAATTTCGGGCTTTATAATTATTCATATATTGTAAATTCATATAGTTACACTAAAATATCGGGTACATCTTACGAAAAATGTCGATAATCTTCTATGCCACAACCTCGTCTATTAGACCAAGTTCGTGAAGCGCTACGAGTACGGCATTACAGCCTGCGCACCGAAGAATCTTATCTATCTTGGATTAAACGTTTTGTTTTGTTTCATGATAAGCGCCATCCTCGTGAATTGGGTGAGTATGAAATTACACAATTTTTGACGCATCTCGCCACGCATCGAAAGGTAGCAGCCTCCACACAAAATCAAGCCCTCTCTGCCCTGCTCTTTCTGTATAAAGAAGTTCTGAATATAAACCTGTCTTGGCTTGGTAATGTGGTGCGCGCGAAACGACCAAGTCGTTTACCTGTGGTATTACCGCGACACGATACTAAACGATTGTTACATGAGCTTACGGGTACTAATTGGCTAATTGCCAATCTCTTGTATGGATCAGGATTACGTTTAATGGAAGCGATTCGATTGAGAGTCAAAGACTTAGACTTTGAATACGAGCAAATCATTGTGCGCTCTGGAAAAGGTTTTAAAGATCGTACCACCGTGTTACCCAACTCACTTTCTAAACACTTGCAAAATTATTTAATAAAGATAAAGGATCAGCATCAACGTGACCTTGAAGAAGGCTTTGGCAGTGTGTATTTACCCTTTGCGATTGAACGCAAATACCCCAATGCCAATAAAGAATGGGGATGGCAATATGTATTCCCCTCTTCCAAACGTTCGGTAGATCCACAAAGTGGCATAATTCGTAGACATCATGTATCAGAAAAGAATTTACAACGCGCGATTAAGCAAGCAACTCGAAATTTAGGCATCGTAAAACCTGTTAGCACACATACCTTGCGACATTGTTTTGCCACGCATTTATTAGAAGACGGCTATGACATTCGCACAATACAAGAATTACTCGGTCATAAAGATCTGAAAACGACCATGATCTATACCCATGTTATGAAAAAAGGTGCGCATGGGGTGCGCAGCCCCATAGATCAACCTGAAACTGTTACCGTTTAAGTAAGCTTTTAAATATGTATGGCGCGCTCATCCACTGCAAGCGCTGCTTCATGCATGCCTTCGGCAAGCGTGGGATGGGCATGCACAGTGCGAGCAAGGTCTTCTGTTGAAAGTTCTGCTTCCATCGCAGTTACAGCTTCTGCGATTAACTCTGAAGCATTGGGGCCAACAATGTGTACACCTAAAATTTGATCGGTATTTTTATCGCCAATAATTTTAATCATTCCTTGTGCCTCGCCCATGGCGCGTGCTCGCCCTAATGCCAAGAATGGAAATGTACCCACACGATATTTAACATTCGCTTCTTTACATTCTTTTTCGGTTTTTCCTGCCCAGGCAATTTCTGGCCAGGTGTATATGACCCACGGTATGGCGTCGTAATTAACATGCCCAGCCTGCCCCGCTAATTGCTCTGCGAGTGCAATGCCTTCATCGGAGCCTTTGTGTGCCAGCATGGCGCCACCAATGACATCTCCAATTGCATACACGCCATCAACTGAAGTTTGCCAGTTTGAATTGACTTCGATAAATCCTTTTTGATCTGTATTTATGTTTACGGCTTCGAGGTTCAATCCATCAGTATGCGCTTTGCGCCCAACTGCGACAATGAGTTTATCGACTTCTAAAGACTTCGCTTCGTTGTTTGCCGAGTATTTAACAAGGACTTTTCCATTATTCACGCTTACATTATTCACTAAACTATTCAGACGAATATCTAGCCCTTGTTTAGTGAGTATTTTAAACGCTTCTGTTGCAATCTTCTGATCTGTCATGGCTAAAAACTCAGGCAGAGCTTCAAGAATAACCACTTCCGAACCTAAGCGACCCCATACACTGCCCATCTCAAGCCCAATCACGCCAGCACCAATCACTCCTAAGCGTTTTGGTACTTCTTGAAAATTTAATGCGCCAGTTGAGTCAACAATAAATTTATTATCAATTTCTGCAATGGGTATCTCGATGGGTTTAGATCCACTCGCGATGATGATATGTGTGCCTTGTAATTCTTCAGTAGTATTTTCAGCAGAATTTTGAACACGGATCTGTTGTGGTGAATCGAAACTTGCCGTGCCTTTAAACACATCGACTTTGTTTTTCTTTAATAAGCTGCTAACCCCACCTGTTAAAACTTGAACGACCTTATCCTTGCGTTTTTGCATGATGGGAACATCAATCTCTACGTTTGATATTTTCAAGCCATGTTCTTTGGCATGTTCATTTAGGAATTGAACGTGGTGACTAGAATCTAGTAAGGCTTTAGAGGGTATACAGCCAATATTTAAACAGGTACCACCTAGTGCAGGTTTACCGTTTGCAGAGACATACTCTTCTACACAGGCCACTTGCATGCCTAATTGTGCACAGCGTATCGCACACACATAGCCTGCTGGACCTGAGCCTATTACGATGACTTCATATTGTTGCATTAAATCGACCTTAGTCAGACTTGCAGCAATAACCGATTAGGATCTTCGATGATATTTTTAATGTGCACCAGAAATTGCACCGCTTCTTTGCCATCAATGATGCGATGATCATAGCTCAAGGCGAGATACATCATCGGTGCAATTACGACTTCGCCATTTTGAGCAATGGGACGCGCTTGAATGGAATGCATACCTAAGATTGCACTTTGTGGGGGGTTGATAATTGGTGTAGAAAGCATGGAACCAAACACGCCGCCATTGGTAATGGTAAACGTACCTCCAGTGAGTTCTTCGATAGTGATTTTATTTTCTCGTGCACGCAATGCAAAATCACTTATAGTTTTTTCAATTCTTGCAAAAGATAAGCCATCTGCATTTTGAACTATAGGTACAATGAGACCTCGCGGTGTACTGACTGCAATGCCAATATCAAAATAGTCGTGATAGACAATATCATCGCCCTCTACGTATGCATTCAATACCGGAAATTCTTTCAGCGCTTCAACTGCTGCCTTAACAAAGAAAGACATAAACCCTAAACTAACACCGTGCGCTTCCTCAAAGCCTTTTTTGTAGCGTTTTCGCAGTTCCATAATGTTTTGCATATTGACTTCATTGAATGTTGTCAACATCGCGCTTTGTTGTTGTGCACTTACCAAACGTTTGGCAATACTTTTGCGCAAACTCGTCATTGGCACGCGTTTGTCTTCTCTTGCCTCTGTACTTGCAATTTGAGGCATAGAAAGTATTTCCGTTGCGATATCAAGTTCACTTGTCGATGCAGGTTCACTAGCTTCTATATAGGCTTCGATATCTTGCTTTGTTATACGTCCATCTTTTCCGGTGCCCTGAATGTCTTTGATATCGATATTATTTTCAATTGCTAGCTTTCTTACTGCTGGACTAGTTTTTGCAGATGCTGTAGCAGGTTCTTGGGAAGGCGCAGATTGAGCAGCAGGTTTGAGTTGAGTAACTTTTGCTGCGGTTTCTACATTACCTGTTTGTTTTTCAACCGAATCTGATTTGGAAGTTTGCGTAGCTTGTTTATCTGTATTGATAACTGCAATTACCTCATTGCTCTCAACATGCTCATTCTTATGTTTATTTATTGAGGAAAGTTTGCCACTTTCTGGAGCAGTAATTTCTAAAATTACTTTATCGGTTTCGATATCTACTAACTGATCACCTTCATGAACTAATTCGCCAGGCTTTTTTAACCATTCACCTATAACAGCTTCAGTTATAGATTCGGCTAGTTCTGGAACAGTAACATCTACTTTCATGATATTTCCTCAACTATGCGTGAATTTTTTTTATCTTAAACGACGCGCAAAGGTTGTCGCGTGACTTGCTCACGCAAACCCAAAGCATCTTCAATTAATGCATGTTGCTGCTCACGGTGAATATGCAATGAACCAGCAGCTGGGGACGCTGAGTAAGTTCTACCTGCATAACGCAATTGATGATCTTCCTGTAAACATGCCTTTAGATGTCGTCTTGATTGCATATAAAACCATGCGCCTTGATTACGTGGTTCTTCCTGAGCCCATACAATTTCGCGTGCACCCATATATTTATTTATTACTTGTTTTATTTCTTCTGAAGGAAATGGATACAGCTGTTCGATTCTAACAATTGCAGCATTTGCTATTTTTTGTTCTCTGCGCGCTCGTAACAGCTCATAATATAGTTTACCTGCGCATAGAATAATTTTCTTTACTTCTGCAGGTTTTAGTTCATCGACCTCGTCGATTACATTGCTAAATTCGCCGCTGGTAAATTCACTTATATCTGACGAAGCATTAGGATCTCGCAAAATATTTTTTGGCGTCATTACTATCAACGGCTTACGATAACGACGTAACATTTGTCTACGCAGCATGTGGAACATCTGTGCGGGATTGCTTGGCATACAAACTTGCATGTTTTGTTCGGCACACAGTTGTAAATAACGTTCCAATCTAGCAGATGAATGTTCGGGTCCTTGGCCATCGTAACCATGTGGCAACAACAAGACTAAACCACAAAATCGTTGCCATTTTGATTCAGATGAGCTTAAAAACTGATCTATATACACTTGGGCATTATTTGCAAAATCACCAAACTGGGCTTCCCAGATGACTAGTGTTTGTGGATCCGCAGTGCTATACCCTACTTCATAACCTAATACCGCTTCTTCAGAAAGCAGAGAATTTATTGGCAGAAATTGAGGTTGGTCCTTGGCAATATGTTGTAAAGGTATATAGGTTTCTCCGTTTTCTTGATCATAAAATGCAGCATGCCGATGGAAAAAAGTTCCTCTAATACTATCTTGTCCAGATAGGCGAACTGCAAAGCCATCTTCTAATAACGATGCATAGGCAAGTGTTTCTCCAAATCCCCAATCTGCACCTATTTCACCACTTCCCATTTTTTTACGTGACTCGATAATTTTCTGGACAATACGGTGTAAGTTAAAATTTTTGGGGACAGTTGTGAATTTTTTCGTAAGGTTTTTGATACGCTCAGCACTAACACGGGTATTAGCTTTTTCTCTCCAATTTGTTCCAATATAAGGTTTGTAATCTACAAAATACCTACTATCAATTTTCTTCGCAATTGGACCGCAAACTTGTTCTCCTCTTTGAAGTTTATTTAAGAATTTTGTTTCCAAAGCCTTGACTCTGGTTTCTGTAATAATATTGTTGCGAATCAATCGGTTTGTATACACCTTACGTACACCTTCTTTATTACGAATGCTTTGATACATACGCGGCTGAGTAACGGAAGGCTCATCTGCTTGATTATGTCCATGTTGTGGATAACAAATCATATCGATGACAACATCACGATTAAATTTCATACGGAAATCTACCGCTAGTTGTGTCACAAAAACGACGGCTTCAGGATCATCACCGTTTACATGAAAAATGGGTGCTTGCACCATCTTAGCTACATCAGTGCAATACAAAGTAGAACGCGAATCGAGTGGGTCACTAGTAGTAAAACCAATTTGGTTATTTACAATCACATGCAATGTACCACCCGTTGTATAACCTCTGGTTTTCGATAAATTTAGGGTCTCCATCACTACACCTTGACCTGCAAACGCAGCATCACCATGTATGAGTACCGGTATGACTTCTTTTCGGTCGTTATCGTTGCGGCGCTTTTGTCGTGCGCGTACCGATCCTTCGACTACGGGATTAATTGCCTCTAAATGCGACGGATTAAACGCAAGTACGGTATGCACAGGATAGTAATCAGTCTTAAGATTAGATGAAAATCCTTTATGGTATTTGACATCACCTGAGCCATTACCAGGATTTAATGTATCTTCAAATTCTTGAAATAGCTCTTCTGGACTTTTCCCTAAAATATTTACTAGGACATTTAATCGACCACGATGCGCCATGCCCATCACGACTTCGTTGACATGATGATAACCGCATCTATTGATAATCTCATCGATAATTGGGATTAAACTCAAACCTCCTTCTAATGAAAAACGTTTTTGGCCCACGTATTTTTTATGCAAGTAAACTTCTAATGATTTTGCTGCGATTAAGATTTCTAAAATTCTTCTTTTACGTTTATCAGACAGCCCTGGTGAAAGGTAAAACTGCTCTAGCCGTTTTTGTATCCAATCTTTTTGTTCTGGAGAAATGATGTGTTTGAATTCCGAACCTATAGTTCCGCAATAAGTGACAGCAAGCATATTAAGAATTTCTCTTAACGGTGCTTTCTTAATCCCACCAATCGCACCCGTTTCAAAAACGGTATCCATATCTTTGTGACCCAGGCCATGAAACTCTGGATTGAGTTCTGGAATATCAGGACGTGTTGCTACACTCAATGGGTCTAGGTCAGCCTGTCGGTGACCTAAGTACCGATAGGCACTAATCAATCGAATTACGCCAACTTGCTTTTGATTAACTTCTTGGGCTGAGATAGGCGTCGAATCCGTGCCGAAATCATGTGCGGCATCACGTAATGCAGCTCGTACGCTAGAGTGTGTTAATTCAGAAGAGTCTAAGAACTGCTTGGGTTCGAGATTATTAAAAACCTCTCTCCAATAGGCTGAAACCGAATTTGGGTCGGTCAAATAATCTTCGTGAAGAGATTCAATATACGCTACGCTTCCACTATTAAGTGTCTCACCGCTTAACACTAAAAGCTTGTTTTTATCCATCTGCTGTCAAAGTTAGAAATCGTTGTATATCTGACAACTTATATGAGACAACAATTCCGAACTTTGCGCAATAATGCGCATATTACATAGTGTGTGTAGGTCTATCTGCTTGAAGAGCACCCGCTAACAGTGTTTCTATTTTGTTACGAGTTTGACCATTATCTTGTTTGCTAAACTGAACACCTATTCCCGCCGTACGGTTGCCCTGCGCATTTGGAGGAGTAATCCATACTACATTACCTGCCACAGGGAGACGTTCTGTTTCATCCATGAGAGATAAAAGCATAAAAACCTCATCATCAATCTTATAGGATTTTGTAGTAGGAATGAATAATCCACCATTTTTAATGAAAGGTATATAGGCTGCATACAAAGAGCCTTTATCCTTAATGGCGAGTGATAATATCCCTCTGCTGCCTTCTGCCATGTTTGTAATCTATTAGACCGGTTGTTCTAGTATATCCTGGCATCGAATTAACATATCTTCTATGAACAGCCGCTTACTCAATGGAGCGCTAGAAAATCGACGTAATTCAATGAGCTTATCCCAAAAGCTAAATAACAACTGTAAGTCTACCCGGCCCACTAAACTATGCAAGCTCCGACGAATGTCGGGGTTTTCGAGGGTCACTGGCTCTTTCATATAAGAACAACGGACAAGATCTGCACACCATCCCTGTAGCCAACTGATCAGAATATCCAGATCTTCATTCTGCAGCTTGGCTGAGATTTTTGTAACCTTTTCTTTGTGCTGCATAAGCCGGCTAATATCGTGATAAAACGCAGTTCTCGCCTCACCCAAACCGGTTTCGAATAGCTCTAATGCGAGCAAAGGCCGATTGCCCGAAACGGGTAGTAATGTCTCCCAGGCAGCACTTTCCGTCTGCTGTTGTAACCAATTTAAAGATTGTTTTTCACTTGGTACACAAAATCTCCAAATCTGACAACGGCTCTTTATGGTTGCCAATAAAGTGTCTGCACGATGACTAATCAAAAATAGTATCGAGTTGGCGGGTGGTTCTTCTAAAGTTTTTAATAATGCATTTGCAGCATTTGTGTTCATAAGATCGGCTTGATTTATGCAAACGATTTTATATAACCCCTGTTGGCGGCTAAGTGACATGAATTGATTAATTTCTCGTATATCATCAACTTTAATTTGGTCCACATCTTCATCAACATTTATCATGCGAATATCTGGATGAGTTCTTACTTGAAATAAGTGGCAATCACTACATACACCACACGCATCATTTTCTTTAGTGGGCTGTGTGCAATTCATTCTCTGAATATAGGAAAGGCAAAATTCAAGCTTCCCAATTGCAGAAGGTCCAGATATAAGAATGGCATGCGCTAAGCGTTTACTTATTAAGTAATGCAAAGATTTTCGCCATTGATTAGCTTGCCAAGGGTAGATCATTGATAAACTCACTTACACCAATAGCTGTGAAAATCTAGTATTCACAGTTTTATGAATCCTTGCGGCAACTTCGTCAACTGTCTGGTCTGCATCAATTACTTCAAAACGTTGCGGGTTATTTTTAGCAAGCTGTAAATAGGTTTGCTGTACTTTTTCAAAAAATTCCAATCTTTCTTTTTCAAATCGATCTCTTTTGCCGCGTTTTGCAACACGTTGCATACCTTTTTTAACGTCGCAATTGAGTAAAATAGTTAAATCTGGCCTAAAATTTCCTTGCACCACAGTTTCAATCGCTTCTATTTGTGAAATTGGTACACTCCTACCACCTCCTTGATAAGCGTAGCTTGCATCTGTAAATCGATCGCATAATACCCAAATATTTTTATGCAATGCAGGAAAAATTACTTCCTCGAGGTGTTGTGCGCGTGCTGCAAACATCAATAATAATTCAGCTTTGGAATCGATATGTACTGAATATTGATCAAGCAAAATTTCACGTATTCGCTCCCCTGTTTTAGTACCACCAGGTTCGCGTGTTATAATGGTTTTTATATTATTAGATTGAAGATATTTTTTTAATAATTGTATTTGTGTAGTCTTACCTACTCCTTCTGTTCCTTCAAAAGTAATAAACTTACCTTGGAATACTTCCTTTATATCATTATACATATTCAATCTGTATTACTATTACTTTTTATTATTATCAGCTTTATATCGATTTTTGTTACCACTAAGTTGATATTTGATCACTGCTTCTCGATGCTCTTCATATGTATTGGAAAAATGATGAGTGCCATCACCTTTTGAAACGAAATACACAACTTCACTGTCAGCAGGTCTTAAAGCTGCAGCTATAGATGCGCGACTTGGTAAAGCTATTGGTGTAGGTGGCAAGCCTTTATGGAGATAGGTGTTATAGGGAGTGTCTGCTTTTAAATCCTCACGCCTTATATTTCCATCAAAAGATTCGCCCATGCCATAAATAACAGTTGGGTCTGTTTGTAAGCGCATACCACGCTTTAAGCGTGTGCTAAAGACAGCAGCCACCATTGTGCGTTCTTCTTCAACACTGGTTTCTTTTTCTATAATCGAAGCTAAAGTTAAGGCTTCTACTGGAGATTTAAGTGGTATACCTTCTTTTCGATTAGACCATTCTTCATCCAAAACTTTAACCATAAATTTAAAGGCTCGTTGAAAGAATTCTACATCTGTCATACCTGCCGGAAAATGATAAGTATCTGGATAAAACCAACCCTCAGGATGATGGTTTTTCAAATCAAGCTTCTCTAATAAATCTTCAGGTGAATTTACAGTATGTGTAAGTTTGTCATGCTGCTTAACTGCTTCCCACATTTGCTTAAATGTCCAACCTTCGATCACAGTCAGAGTGAATTGTATAGTATCACCCTTGATTAGCTTATTAAGTAACTGTGCCGGTGTTAAATTTGTAGAAAAAGTATATTCACCTGCCTTTATAGCATTGGTTGCACCGCTTAAGCGCCCAAAAATATCCCAGGGTAATTTATCTTTAATTAATCCATGCTTGCTAAGTTGTTGACTCACTTCTTTAAAACTCATGCCTGGCACAATAATTAAGTTTACATCTTTAGCATTATTGGATAGCGGGCGGTTTGCATAATCTTTAAAGTAGATCGATAGCAATGTAATTGCTACTGATATCGCGATAACTAGTGCGGTCAGTTTATGCATAATCCATCTACACTAAATGTAATTAATTATTAAAGACCGAAATTAGCTTTGTGATTATAGCGGTTTTAGACATAGATAGGTTATTGAAACTTTTTACTGGCCAAATACCAATGATGCTATTGCATACAAACATGCCTTGAATACTTGGAATTTCATTCAGACTAAAGTCCCTGATAAAAAGTTTAATGTCATTATTATTACAGTAATTGATTACTTGATTGCGTAATACCCCTGCTACTCCACATTTCGTTAGATCAGGTGTAATCAGACCATTGTCTATTTCAAAAAATACATTACTAGCAGTAGCTTCAATTATATGATCAAAGCTATCACGAACTAATCCCTCTTGGTATTCATCATCCCATTCACTACGTGCAAGAACTTGTTCAAGACGATTCAGATGCTTAATTTGTGCAAGTTTAGTTTGTTGTGATAAACGAATGTCACATAGTGTTACATCAACACCTATTTCTGTATAACTTGCCGGGAATTGAGGCCATGGAAATTTATGAATAATGCGAGTTAAATTTTGCTGCGTAGGTTTATAACCTCTATCGCCAGTGCCACGAGTTATGATTATTTTTATTACGCATTGCTTATCAACATCGATTATCTGATTTACTTCTACCTCCAAAAGAGAATTATCTAAACCAGAAATACCTAAAATTTCACATCCTAGTTTTAATCGCTTGATATGTTCTTGCCAATATTGCGGCACACCCTGTTTAACCGCGATGGTTTCAAACACGCCATCACCATAAAGCAAGCCGCGATCAAAACTTGAGAAACTATCACCCTGTACACCATTAATGATGACTGCAGGTAATTGCACGTTAGCAAAAAGACATTTGAGTCATTCGAAAACGACGCAAACGCAAAAGAATCATTGATGAACTGAGTTAAATCTTTTTGAAGACAACCGTTCCATTTGTCCCTCCGAAACCGAATGAATTTGACAAAGTTATATTCACCTGCTTGTCACGTGCTTCATTTGGCACATAATCGAGATCACATTTAGGATCCGGGGTTTCATAATTAATGGTCGGCGGTAAAACGTTATGAAAAAGCGCCAAGACACTGAAAACGGCTTCAACCCCACCTGCTGCCCCCAACAAGTGTCCTGTCATGGACTTGGTTGAACTTACTGCCACCTGTTTAGCACGATCACCAAAAGTATATTTAATCCCTTCAGTCTCGGCAGTATCACCCGCAGGTGTAGAAGTACCATGCGCATTAATGTAATCAACATCAGTGGTATTAAGTCCTGCGTCAGCTAATGCATTTTGCATACACTTAGCGCCACCAAGGCCTCCTTCCGCCGGAGATGTCATATGGTAGGCATCACTGCTCATGCCATAACCTGCCATCTCACAGTAAATATTTGCAGAACGTTTTTTGGCATGTTCGTATTCCTCTAATATCAATACACCAGCGCCATCCCCAAGCACAAATCCATCGCGGTCTAAGTCAAAAGGTCGACTTGCCCTTTCAGGATCATCATTGTGTGACGCACTCAATGCCTTGGCTGCCGCAAAACCACCAATTCCTAACGGGCTTGTGGCCATTTCTGCACCACCCGCAACCATGATATCTGCATCGCCGTACATAATCATTCTGGCTGCATCACCAATGTTGTGTGTGCCAGTTGTGCAAGCCGATACAATTGAAATATTAGGACCACGGTACCCATGCATTATGGATAAATTACCAGATACCATGTTTATGATGTTACTTGGAACAAAAAATGGTGAAATCTTTTTTGGCCCACCTTTTAGATACGCTTCGTTACTTTTTTCAATACCGGGCAAACCACCTATTCCACTACCAATTGCAACCCCAATACGATCTGCATTTTCTTCTGTTGCAACAATCCCAGAGTCTTTAATTGCTTGGACACCCGCACCAATGCCATAATGAATAAATGGATCCATCTTACGTTGATCCTTTTTCGATAAGTAATCATCGACATTAAAGTCTCGAGTTTGACCTGCAATTTGCACTGAAAATGCGCTTGCATCAAAACAATCTAGTTTAGTAACTCCGCTGTTACCCGCTGTAATGTTTGCCCATGCTTTATCCACGCTAGACCCTACAGGAGAGACAATCCCCATTCCAGTTACAACTACACGTCGCCGAGACACAATATCCGCTCTTATTTAGAAAAAGTTAAAGTATGAATTGAATAGCACGTAATTCGCAGAAGCGTTGGCTACCCTTGTAATCAGGAAAACTAACGATTACTGATGCTTGTTAACGTAATCCACTGCTTGTTTCACTGTAGTGATTTTTTCTGCTTCTTCATCAGGAATTTCGCACTCAAATTCCTCTTCTAGTGCCATCACTAATTCAACTGTATCTAAAGAGTCCGCACCTAGGTCATCAACAAATGATGCGTCTTCCGAGACTTCATCATCACTTACTCCTAACTGCTCTACAATGATTTTTTTTACTCTCTCTTCGATGCTGCTCATAAAGTTGCTTCCTCTTTACAAATTATTTTGCGATCCAAATTGGGCAGGGCCGCTATTGTATTGAAAAGGTTACCGCCATGCCATCGTTAACACTAGGTAAAATGATTATTCTGACTTGCTTAACGTAATCTGTGGGATATATATATATTTTTTTTAAAATACAGCTATTTATATGGTATAGTTAAACTAACACTGCAAATTTAACATATTCTAGGCCATATACAGGCCACCATTTACATTTATAGTTTCACCCGTGATGTAACCGGCACCATTGGAGACTAAAAAGCTCACTGCATTGGCTATATCTTGAACGCTACCCATACGTCCTACCGGAATTTGACTGAGTAGTGTAGCTTGTTGATCTTCGCTTAACTCTGCTGTCATATCCGTCTCTATAAAACCAGGTGCAACGGCATTTACTGTGATGCCTCGAGAGGCGACTTCCTGAGCCAGAGATTTAGTAAAGCCAATGATTCCTGACTTGGCTGCAGCGTAGTTAGTTTGGCCTGCATTGCCCGACAAAGCAACCACTGAGGTGATGTTAACAATTCGTCCTGCTCGAGCTTTCATCATATCTCGCAAACAGGCTTTAGTGATTCTATAGATTGACGACAAATTTGTATTGATGACAGCATCCCACTCCTCTTCTTTCATCCGCATGAGTAGATTGTCTCTGGTGATCCCCGCATTATTGACTAAAATCATTGGAGCAGAGAATTTCGTTTTAACTTCTTCATGCAGTAATTTGATTGAATCTTCTTGAGTAACATCCACTACTAAACCTTTACCAGTTAACTTCGATTGATCCAATGCAGCTTGAATGTTGTCAGCACCTTGCTGCGTTGTTGCTGTGCCTATAACAGTAAACCCTTGCGCACCTAATTCATGCAAAATGGCTTTGCCAATTCCACGACTGGCACCCGTAACTAGAGCAACTTGATTATCCAAATCTACTCCACAACATCATGTACGAGGCTTTCTAATTGTTCTAATGCTTGTTCAAGGCTTTTTACGTCGTGCACACAATAACATGGAACTTTTCGCTCAATACGTTTACTTAAACCTGTTAATACTTTGCCTGGACCAAGTTCAACAAATGCATTTGCACCTTGAGATGCGATAAGTTGAACAGTTTCTTGCCAGCGCACTGGATTAAATAATTGTCGGTATAGCGCATCTTTGATTTCTTTTTCCTTAGAATAAGCTTTCACATCAACGTTTTGAATCACGTCTACCTGAGGAGACTGTATGGGTATATCGCTTAAGTAGTCTCGTAACTGTTCTGCTGCGGGCTGCATCAAAGTACTGTGTGATGGAACACTTAGTGGCAAAATTACTGCACGCTTGGCGCCAACAGATTTCGCTGCTTCTACAGCCCTGTTAACAGCCTCAGTATTTCCCGCAATTACAGTCTGTCCAGGCGCGTTAAAATTTACCGCCTGTACTATCTGTCCTTGTGCGGCCTGTTCACATACTTCAGTCAATTTTTGATCTTCTAAGCCTAATATAGCAGCCATTGCTCCTTGACCTTCAGGAACAGCTTGTTGCATCACTTGCCCACGATATCTTGCGAGTGGCAGTGCGGTTTCAAAATTGATAGCTTGCGCACAAACTAAAGCCGAATATTCGCCAAAGCTATGCCCTGCCATCAAGATTGGTGATGCAGAAAATTGTTTTCGCCATATCTTCCAGATGGCAATGCTGGCACAAAGCATTATGGGTTGTGTATTCTCAGTACGATTTAATTCTTCATCGGGCCCAGCAACAACTAAATTCCATAAATTTTGTTGCAGAATGTCAGAGCCTTGCTCAAAAGTTTGCTCAATTTCAGAATAGTTTGTGGCCAAATCAGCCAACATGCCAACGGATTGGGAACCTTGCCCAGGGAATACATATGCAAATGCCATATTAAATCTGTCTAAATAGAAGATATAACTTGAACCAACATTGTACTAATAATTCAAATCCCTTGTTTTATTTTTTTGTTAGATGATAA
>CAJHZF010000140.1_pt1 | contig 14449 bp, 13 predicted proteins | sample 9198891 | NCBI WGS metagenome assembly CAJHZF01 (sample SAMEA7708349, study PRJEB35096) | sediment metagenome | biome: marine neritic benthic zone biome [ENVO:01000025]; feature: sediment [ENVO:00002007]; material: shallow marine sediment [ENVO:03000034] sea grass bed [ENVO_01000059] ...
AAAACCAAAGTGGAAAACTGATTAGCCAAGTATCTTTTTTGGTCTTGATGCTAGAGTAAGCCATTAAACCCAAAATGAAATATATAAAAAATAAAGCTATAACTACACCAGCGATTATTTCACTGTTTATCATTTAGGAAGACGATTAATTATTTTCTGTTATCAGCTAAAAGCCTTTATTCAAGATTTGAGTGGTCAGACAGTAGTCTGTAATCACATTGTTCAATAGATACAATTTTATTGTGTTAACTAGTCGTGCTAAGAATAGTTATTTTTGTCTATATATTGTTTCTTGAATTGTTTCAAGGTATAGCAATATTTCAAAGATTCTTCCTCTTACTTGTGTCTCGGCATATCGTGGGTTTATATCAAGCCAACGTTCCGACCTAAGACTATTCCCCCATATTGGCATAACCCGTGTTCCATGAGATTCAATTTCCTCACGTCCATCTATAATGTTATATAACTTTTTATAGGGAAATACACCGTAATTCTTGATTTTTAATTTTGTGAGGTCTGCAGGTTTCTCCGCTAATACGGCAACATATAAACCATTTCCTTTTGCGTTCTTTCCGTGACAAAGTAAACATGAGTGTTCATATTCTTTTTTACCCATTGCAATTGCATCTTTTGTACCTTCCAGTATTTTTTGTTCGTTCATGCGTTCTTCAGCTTGTTGTGCATGAGTTGTACTGACTAACAAGCCAAATAAACATAAAGATAAAAATAGGATGTGATTTTTTAAGTAGTTATTTCGCATATAAATTATAAATCAAAGTTGAATAAAAAAATATAATACAACAACTTGTTCAAGACTTTAAGAGTTACTGTAAGAGAAGAGCTATCATTTTGCGATCTTGCGCAGCATTGTAATGCCTATTTTCCTATAATACGTGGTGTCATATCTGGTCGGAAATGTTCCTACTAAAAAAAGTTTTGACACAGAACTACCTGCCGTTGATTAATTTGGGATTTAATAAAGCACAAACAAATTAGAACCTGAATAGCTTAACAAAAATTATCTGCTAACGACCAAAAGCGGTCATTAACGATTAAGCTGACTTGACGCGTGTTGCGAGGCGGTTCGCGTTCAAGTGCAGCGCCTGGCTAGGTAATTCACTTGTGTTCATCACCTACTATCCATTTTTTTGCCTTTTCTAATTCACTGAAGGAAAAACTTTTAATTTTTGCACTGACGAAGTGGCTTGCAACATGTTCAGCGAGTCCCCCTATTGGAGAATCCGTTGCGAAAGCGACATGCGATACCTTTTTATGATGCTCCTTAATAAATTTTAAATGCTTTATTAACGCTGTGAATGAATCCCACCCGGGAAACGACTTCACATGAATTATAATGCCATTTAATTTTCCAGACTTTTCAATATACGGATCAATTATTTTTTACAGCAGAGATAAAGTCTGCTTCAGATAATTCACTATCAGGCTCCAGGATAGCAATACCTTCTATGTCATTTAAATTAACAGTTAACATAGATACTCTCCATTGTTGTGTAGTTCACCTAACATTTTAATACACAGCACTATTGCGTAGATATCCCAATATGTGGGCTATAATTGTATTTTGTTCCCATAAAAATACTCCTCAGTATGATATCAGAGCAATTTTTCTTCTTTATCACATATGATGTTATGTAAGTGCACGTTCGCTTTGGGTCGTTAGCGGTCATTCACTTATTGAATTAATTGGCTGCTTAGATTGCATTGCTATTTTCTAAAAGCTCAATCAAGTCATTCCCAATAAGGTCTTGTCTCCAGTCTTGTAAAAGTTGTAGTTCACGTTGTCCGCGAATTAATTTTTCAACTACACTGCGAGTGGCTAATAGATTTGGTGCGATTTTTAATTCTTCCGCTCGATTTCGAATTAATTGCAATGCATGTTTCATCAACTCACGTTGTTCGCGATTTAAAGGCATGGTTTGATTGGCTTTTGGCCAATTTTGCTCAGGTATTCGTTGCGCTTGATGTATACAACTAATAAAAGCATCTGCATATCGAGTGCACTGTTGATGAGTAAGTTCGTCCATTTCTGACAATGCTTGAACATTGGTTGGTTGCTTAATTGCCAAGGCACGTAGAGATTTATCGCGTAAGATCCATTGTCGTGGTTTATTTTCTTGTATAGCTTGTTGATCGCGCCATGTGGCAAGATGTTTAAGCACAATAAGCTGATGAGGCTCTAACTTTCCAACTCCTTTGACTGATTTCCAAAGCTCACTCGAATTAATATTATATTTTTCTGTTGCACTTAAGCGTAAGAATTCGTCTTCAATCCAGTGGTTACGATTACTAATTTCAAGTTCTGTTTTAAGGTGTTGGTAAATGTCAGCAAGATATTTCACATCGTCGACTGCGTATTGAATTTCTTTACTGGATAAAGGTCTTCGGTCCCAAGCAGTGCGAGACAAAGACTTATCAAGAGTAATCCCACATATTTCACTTACTAAGTACGCATAACTTACTTGATCGCCATAACCAAGTGCACTCGCGGCAATTTGTGTATCGAAAATAGGGTTGGGTATGTCTTCGTAAAGGTTAAAAAATATTTCTAGATCTTGACTTGCGGCATGAAAAACTTTTGTTATTGTATTCGAAAATAGGAGATTCTTTAGAGGCGATAAGTCCTCTACTGTTAGCGTATCGATACAAGCTATTCGACTATCGGCTGCAATTTGCATTAAACATAAATTTGGATAGTATGTCTTTTCACGTATAAACTCGGTATCAAGTACTAACCAATCTTGTTTGGCTACATCTGCACAGAATGCTTGTAAATTCTCGGTTTTCTGTATTATTTCAATTTCCATTATTAATATTGTAATGATTATTCGTTTGTTTAGATATTATCTATCACCATTGCATCTAATTTTATTGTGCCTATTGACAGTTAATGACAATGTTTTTGCGCAAGACTGGAAGTCGCCGTTTTATCGAGATCATTCACTGGTGGGAAAAATTTGGGATACAGAGAAAAATGCATGGATTACTGAAAAGCAACTTAGCATGGAGTTATTAGAGTATGACTACATCCTATTGGGTGAAACACATAACAATGCAGATCATCATATACTACAAGCAAATGTGTTGAATTCCCTTACAGCTGCTGGCGCTAAGCCAGTAGTCGTAATGGAAATGTTGGCTAAAGAAACTTGGCAAGGTCAACCGAGTTTCTGGACGGATATTGAGATTTTAAAAGAGCAAGCAAAAATCCATAATGATGGATGGCCTTGGGAATTATATACCCCCATTTTACAAGCTGTGGTGCAACATAGTCTTGAATTAGTAGCCGGGAACATCGAAAGTAAAACTTTACATCAATGGTCAAATCAAGTTGGACCTAATACCTCTGAAGAAGTTCTTGCTGAATATTGGATTACATCTAAGGGTCTTAAACAATTAAAACGCGATATTGTTGAATCACATTGTGGATATGCAAATGTAGCTTTTGTCCAATTTATGGCACGTGCACAATTGCAACGAGATCGCATTATGACGACCGCACTAGTTAATAGTAAATTACCTGTAGTTTTAATTGCAGGTGCAGGGCATGTGCGCAACAATTATGCAGTCCCTGTGCAATTATTGAACAAACATCATCGTTTTTCATATATTTCAATTGCATTTGTGCCGGTGTTGCCAGATTTACTGAATCCAATGGATTATTTGGATGAGATACCAAAAGTATTTGATATTTTGTATTTCACACCTAACCATACTAATCAAGATCCGTGTGTGACTTTTAAAAATCAATTACAAAAGATGCAGAAAACAAATGTGCAGTAGAAATAAGAATTCAAACGATTGCTTGAAGTAAGTGGAGTTTGTGCGACAATACTGAAAGCACCCATATAAGAAAACTTAGTACAATTCATTTGACATTCTCTAATTTAATAGGCAACTAAATGCTTGCTGGTCCGGATGCTAATCTCAAGGCGCGAATTAAAAGTCTGCGTCAACATATTTCCACAGAAAATCCGCTGCTTGTTGCGGTAGTGGATCGGTTTTGTGAGTTAGATAAAATTGCATATGGGCTTGGAATTATTTCTAGAAAAGAATCATATACAACAGAAATTTCTTGGTGGCCGTTAATTGCGGTTTTAGGTACTTTTTCAGCGGGTAAGTCTACATTTATTAATCACTATGTAAAAACAGAATTGCAAAAAACAGGCAATCAAGCTGTTGATGATAAATTCACTGTTATATGTTTTAGTAATGATGACAAAATACGTGTGCTTCCTGGGTTAGCGCTTGATGCAGATCCACGTTTTCCGTTTTATCAGATTAGTGAAGAAATAGATAAGGTCGCTGTGGGAGAAGGCTCGCGAATTGATACCTACTTACAATTAAAAACCTGTCCCTCAGATCTGATTAAGGGCAAAATTTTTATAGATTCTCCTGGCTTTGATGCTGATGCACAGCGTACCTCAACGTTGCGCATCACTGACCACATCATCAACCTATCGGATTTAGTACTCGTTTTTTTCGATGCTCGACATCCAGAACCTGGTGCAATGCGCGACACCTTGGAACATCTTGTTGCTGGAACGGTGCGCCGCAATGATTCTAATAAAGTTTTATTTATCCTAAATCAAATTGACACTACGGCAGCAGAGGATAATATCGAGGAGGTTGTTGCTGCATGGCAACGTGCCTTGGCCCAGGGCGGTTTAGTCAGTGGTAGATTTTATGCTACCTACAATGAAGATGTCGCTGTACCGATCGATGATGAGGGTTTGCGAGAACGTTATCAGCGTAAACGCGATGCAGACCTAAACGAAATTTATCAACGTATTGCTGAAGTAAGTGTTGAACGTGTATATCGAATAATCGGCTCGCTAGAAAATATCGCCAATCAAATTGAGAATAATATCGTACCGCAAGTGCGCGAAGCAGTAAGCACCTGGGTAAAGCGTGTTTTGTTAATCGATGTTTTTGTACTTGGGCCCATTTTTGTTGGTGTCTTGTTCTACATGATTAAGCATAGTGGCTCAGGGACTGCATATGATGCTTATGGGCAAACGGGTTTCATAACTGCTGTACTTCTTGCACTCTTATTGCTTTTATTTATACATTTTTTAGTGCGTAGCATGGTTGCGAAGTGGGTAGCTAAATCTTTACCCGAAAAAGGACTAGAGGGGTGTATTCGTTCAGGTTTTTTCCGTAACGCTCGATGGTGGCAACCGCTTGCTCGTCCTTTTATTGTAGGTTGGAATAAAAAAGCACGAAATAAATTAATTGAAATACGTGAAGCCGCTGATGCGTTTGTTCAAAAGCTGAATGACGAATATACAAATCCGTCGGGTGAAAGTGTTGACTAGGCTAGTATATTGATTCGGTTCTACGTACAGCGCGTAACACTAGATAAATCCAAGGCCAGACTAAAACACTTGTTAGAACTGGTGCCCAATATAACCAAGACTTGGGGTCTTCACCTAGAATGCCCATAATCCAAAGAGAGATGCTCATATAGGGTAATAAAATCATACCTACAAACATAGCTTGTTGATGTAGTGGATAATTTCGTACTCGTTGGTGAAAACGTATCGCAATATATGCGGTAATAGCAAAGCCTAACGCATGTTGGCCAAGCAGTGCACCCTGAATCACATCTACACAAAGACCTAGTATCCACGCAATTCCAACACCTATATTCTTTGGCAAAGCCATGCTCCAATAAATAAGCGCAAGTGCTAGCCATTCTGGTCGATACGGTCGCGCCCAATCTGGTAATGGCATTAACATTAGCATCATTGCAACTACAAACGTAACGCCGATAGTAAAAAACTTTGATGAGTTATTCATTGTTCTTGATAATCTGTATTATTACTATCAGCTGTGAAATTGGTGTCTTTGCCATCTGGCCAGATCAACAATACTTCTCTTATCGTATTCAGATCGACTAGTGGTTTTGCTTCTACTTTAGTAAATGCTTCACCTGCTACTTGCTGGATGCTAGTAATTTCGGCAACTGGATAATCAGTTGGATAACGATCATCTAAACCTGATGTAATAACTAAATCACCAATCTGAATATCCGCAGTATTCGTTACATGCTGTAGCTCAAGCTTATCAATATTTCCAGTTCCTACTATTAAGCTGCGTTGTCCGCTGCGCGCTATGACGCCCAACAAGGCATGATTTGGATCTGAAATTAAAATTGCAACCGAATTAAATGGCCCGACTTTATCAATTTGACCAATAATGCCTTTTGCGCCAAGCAATGGTTGTCCTTCATAAACCCCATTTCGTATGCCCTTGTTTAATACAATACGTTGACGAAATGGATCTAAATCAACAGATAGAAGTTCGGCAATTAGCAAGCGTTCTTTATCAAAATACTTAGCGGATGAGAGGAGCTCACGTAAGCGGGTATTTTCTTGTTCTAGCGTAGCAAGTTTTTGCAATTGCAATTCAAGACGAATTTGTTCTGCGCGTAGACCGGCATTATCACTTAGCAATTTATTGCGTGCAGAAAATGATTCCATGCTCCAGCTATATACTTTTAAAGGTAATCCCGCTAAATACTCAATGGGGTACATTACGACACTGATCGTTGAGCGCAAAGAGCGTAAGTGATTAAAGCGATGATCGATGGTCATCATACTGATAGACACAATGACTAAGATTGCCAATTTAGTGGAGACAGAAGGGCCAAGGGAAAACAGTGGTTTTATAGCAAATACTCCTTTTTGATGGCCCTCAAAACTATGCTAGGAAGCTAATGATAACGAAGCAGATATTATTCATCAGTGAGAAGGATTTGTTGGCAAAAACTAGTCTGCCGTCAATAATTCAGTACCCATTTCATCCATGAGCTCAAGGACACGGCCACCACCACGTGCCACAGAGGTAAGTGGATCATCTGCAATCACAACAGGAATACCGGTTTCTTCCATAATGAGGCGGTCCAAATCCCGCAACAATGCTCCACCCCCAGTAAGTACAATACCTCTTTCTGCCACATCCGCACCAAGTTCTGGTGGGGTTTGTTCCAGAGCGGTCTTCACAGCACTGATGATTCCATATAACGGCTCTTGTAAAGCCTCAAGGATTTCGTTGCTGTTTAGAGAAAAACTTTTTGGTACACCTTCAGACAGGTTTCTACCTTTTACTTCAAGTTCGAGCATTTCCTTGCCGGGGTAGGCTGTGCCGATTGCATGTTTAATACGTTCAGCCGTAGACTCCCCTACCAACACGCCATAGTTTCTACGTATGTAGTTGATAATTGCGTCATCAAATTTATCTCCACCTATACGAACGGATGAGGAATAGACAATTCCGTTTAGAGAAAGTACGGCAACTTCAGAAGTGCCCCCGCCAATATCCAATACCATTGATCCCCGTGCTTCTTCAATGGGAAGACCTGCGCCAATAGCAGCTGCAATGGGTTCTTCAATTAAATATGTTTTGCGTGCACCCGCACCGAGCGCAGATTCTCGGATTGCGCGACGTTCTACTTGAGTGGCTCCACAGGGAACACAGACCAATACCCTTGGGCTGGGTCTAAACAAGCGGTTTTCATGTACTTTGCGAATAAAATGCTGCAGCATTTTTTCTGTAGTAGTGAAATCAGCAATCACACCATCTTTTAAGGGCCGAATGGCTTCGATATTCGCAGGGGTGCGGCCCAACATGCCCTTGGCTGATGCGCCCACGGCTTCGAGGGTGCGGGGTCCGCCGTTGGGGTCATTGCGAATTGCCACCACTGAGGGTTCATTTAGCACAATCCCCTTATCACGCATGTAAATCAGCGTGTTCGCTGTGCCTAAATCAATGGATAAGTCATTGGAGAAGACCCCCAGGACGCGCTTGAACATATACTAAATAGTGAGTGACTTCTTATTGCGAGAGTAAGTGTACTCTATCAGTGGCCCAAATTTTGGGCAAGACATTAAGTATGATAGTTTGTGCCGTTCGTAAATGATCTTTTTAGTGCTTGCTTTCTTTTAGGCTTGCTCGAATTCTCGTGTATTGGTAGGAACATTGTGCTTTTCACAATCCTTTATTAAGCGAGTACAAGAAGGTCTCTATGTAGGTATTAACCCCATTAACTAAATAAAGTAATTATGTCTATCACTCCTGAAGAAGTGCGAAAAATTGCTCATCTGGCGAGATTGCAAATTAATGATGATGAGGTAGATCAATATGCAGTTGAGCTATCAAATATCATTTCATTTGTGGAGAAAATGAATACTGCCGATACGCAAGATATTGAGCCCATGGCACACCCTTTAGACATAATACAACGATTGCGCGAAGACAAAGTAACAGAAACCAACCAGCGCGAAAAATTTCAAACTATCGCTCCGCGTGCAGAGAAGGGTCTTTACCTCGTACCCAAGGTCATTGAGTGATTACAAAATAGTACTTCAAAAGTACAGTTAAATATTTTTTTGTATTTGATAAACAAATTCTTTTATGCACGAACTTTCTGTTTCACATCTCGCTGCAGGTTTAAATAAAGGCGATTTTTCAAGTGTTGAACTCACACAACACTTTGTGAATCGTATGCAAAAACATAAAGATCTTAATGTGTTTATCACTGAAATGGGTGAACGTGCAATCTTACAAGCTACTAATGCAGATAAGTTAATTAAAGAAAAAAAGCATAGTGCGTTAACAGGAATACCGCTTGCACATAAAGACATATTTTGTATGTATGGTGTGAAGACATCTTGTGGATCAAAAATGCTGGATAACTTTATAGCGCCCTACGATGCAACCATTGTGCATAAACTTGATCAGGCAGGTTGTGTAGTGTTAGGTCGAACCAATATGGATGAATTTGCCATGGGCTCTTCAAATGAAACCAGTTACTACGGGCCTGTAAAAAATCCATGGAATACCGAATGTGTCCCTGGCGGGTCATCCGGTGGATCGGCAGCTGCAGTTGCGGCACGCTTGACGCCTCTTGCAACCGGCACGGATACCGGAGGGTCGATCCGTCAGCCCGCAGCCCTGTGTGGAATCACAGGACTGAAACCAACGTATGGACGCGTATCTCGCTATGGCATGATTGCTTTTGCATCAAGTCTTGATCAGGCGGGCCCGTTTGCCAAATCGGCAGAAGACTGTGCCTATTTACTGCAAGCTATGGCAGGCTTTGATCAAAAAGATTCGACTAGTATTGATCGACTAGTACCAGATTATACGCAGTCATTAAATCACTCATTGAAAGGTAAGGTGATTGGTATACCCGAAGAATATTTCAGTGCGGGTTTAGGATTAGGGGTTAAAGAAATTATTAAAGGTGCAATTGAATGGTTTGAGCAGCAAGGCTGTGAAATTAAAAATATAAATCTTCCTAACACGGAATTAGCCATTCCAGCATATTATGTTATTGCGCCTGCAGAATGTTCTTCTAATTTAGCGCGCTTTGATGGTGTGCGTTATGGACATCGTTGTGAAAATCCAAAAGATTTACGTGATTTATATGATCGTAGTCGCAGTGAAGGCTTTGGTGCTGAAGTTAAACGGCGCATTATGATTGGTACCTATGTATTATCTGCAGGTTACTACGATGCTTATTATTTAAAGGCTCAACAAATACGACGACTAATCAGTGAAGACTTTAAAAAAGCATTTCAAGATGTTGATGTGATTCTTGGTCCAACCACACCCGAACCTGCATTTAAAATTGGTGAAAAAACAAATGATCCAGTGACTATGTATTTGTCGGATATATATACTATTGCGATTAATTTAGCAGGTTTACCAGCAATTTCCGTGCCCTGTGGTAAACAAGCAGGGCTACCGGTAGGTATGCAATTAATAGGAAATTACTTTGAAGAAGAAAAATTGCTTAATTTTGCACATCAATATCAATTGGAAAAAGATTGGCATAAACAAAGTCCTCCGGATTTTGAGTAGTTAGCAAGTAATGCAGTGGGAATCAGTAATCGGCTTAGAAATTCATGTGCAGCTTGCGACACAAAGCAAAATTTTCTCGGCTGCTTCTACTGCCTTTGGTGCAGAACCCAATACTCAAGCCTGTGCCGTAGATCTTGGCCTACCGGGTGTGTTACCGGTGCTGAATCATGAAGCTGTGCGTATGGCTGCCATGTTTGGTTTGGCTATAAACGCAAACGTAGCCGAGCGCTCGATATTTGCGCGTAAAAATTATTTCTATCCTGATTTGCCTAAAGGCTATCAAATTAGCCAGTATGAAAAGCCCATCGTTGAACATGGCACACTTGAAATTGTACTAAATGATGGGCAACACAAAACTATTGGAATTACCCGTGCGCATTTAGAGGAAGATGCTGGCAAGTCTTTGCATGAAGAATTTGCAGAATTTACGGGCATCGATTTAAACCGTGCAGGCACGCCTTTAATTGAAATTGTTTCTGAGCCCGATATGCGTTCTGCAGAAGAAGCTGTCGCTTACATGAAAAAAATACGTTCCATTGTGCGTTATCTAGGAATATCGGATGGCAATATGCAAGAAGGTTCATTTCGATGTGATGCCAATGTTTCGATACGCCCTAAGGGTCAACAAGAATTTGGTACACGCACGGAAACCAAAAACCTCAATTCATTTCGTTTTGTTGAACGAGCAATTAACTTCGAAATTGAAAGACAAATTGGTGTTTTAGAAGACGGTGGAGAAGTAATTCAAGAAACCAGGCTTTATGATGCTAACAATGATGAAACACGCTCCATGCGTACTAAAGAAGAAGCAAATGATTATCGCTATTTTCCTGATCCGGATTTATTACCGGTGGTTATCGAGCCTGAAGTTCTACTAAAAATAAAACATGACCTACCAGAGTTACCGGATGAAAAAATTGCGCGTTTCAAACAAGATTATGGCTTAAGTGATTACGATGCAGAAAATCTCGTTATGAACAAAGAGACTGCGGAATACTTTGAAGAAACCGTTAAACATGTACAGGGAAAAGTAAAGCTAGCAGCAAATTGGATATTGGGGGAACTCAGTGCAGCGTTAAATCAAGATTCTATCGAAATTACAGAGAGTCCTGTTACAGCATCTATGTTTGCGGATTTATTGAATCGCATTGAAGACGGCACGATCTCAGGCAAGATTGCAAAAGAAGTTTTTCAAGCCATGTGGGCAGGTGAAGGTAGTGTAGACTCTATAATTGAAGCTAAAGGCCTTAAACAAATTACTGACAGTGGTGAAATAGAAGCGCTAGTAGATAAAGTTATCAAAGATAATTCTGGCCAAGTAGAACAATACAAATTAGGAAAAGATAAAGTATTTGGTTTTTTTGTCGGCCAAGTCATGAAGCTTTCTAAAGGTAAAGCCAATCCTCAGCAAGTAAACCAGCTATTAAAAAACAAACTAAAGTAGATAAAAATTACCATTGTCAGCTGATTGTTAAAAGCTGTGTTCGAATACAGAATGCCTAGGTAAACGCAAATATTTCTGTAAATCAGATATTTTTGTATATCAGAGTTTAATGAGAAATTATTATCGTTTGTCAAACATTCCCGATGTTAAGTCTTCGCAAAATAAACCCGAAAAATCGAATTCATGTCCAAGAACATAACTCATTTCAATTCCGGTACTAACTCGAAAAATGTATACCACAGCCTTAGGATCAGGAATGCCTTTTTTAAAGCTATGTGTGCGTTGTGTAGAAAACTCAAAATCATCTAGTTCATATCCGCGACTTTCAATACACTTAACTACTGTTATCAGATAATTATCGGTTAAGATTGTTCGATCAAATTCCATAAATATATGATTAAAATTATAAAAACATCATTATAAGACGAGGGTACACTTAATACTTGCGTAATTATTTTAAAACATCGGCTATGTTTTAGAGTGGACACTAGTAATTATCAAAATTTTTCTTGATGCATACCTGGTAGTTTATTATTTTAATTGCTTGTAAATGTAAATTACTGATTACAATATGGTGTTAAATTTCACCGACTCAAATTTAAACACTGATTTTTTTTAAGTAATAATTGCAATTAATAAAGTTATTAATTTTGGCAAGTAAGTAACTGATCTAAATATTGAATATATCCGCTTGTTACTCAATCAAATCCGGATAATGCTGTTGTGTGTTCGTATCTGCTGAATGGATATTTCAATTACTATGGCTTGAAATTTCAATTGCAAGGTTTATTTAATAGCATGTTTATTTAAGTAGGAGAGCTCATTTTTTGTGTCAATGTCTTGGATAACTCCAGGGTCATTTGTTCTAAAAACTTTCATTACGGCTTTATTCTGATTGAGAATATTTATTGCTCCAACATCTGAATTAAGTGCCAGTAGCTGATTTTTATATACATTATTAAAACCTACAGGATGACCTCTTCGTCCATTAAAGCTTGGGGCAACAATTTTATAGCCATCTGCCAAGTATTCGACAATATTCAAAATCGTTTGAGATTGGATAAATGGCATATCAGCAAGTGCAATCACCCAGGCGTCTGCGTTTGCATGTTGAACCCCACTGTGAATGCTACTTCCGATACCTTGCGAGGGATTTGGATTGATAACTAACTCATAGCCTTCACTGAGTAAGAGCTTCGCGACTTCGTCTGTATAATCGGCGACGACAGCAATGCAACGTGGCAAGACTTGTTTTAAAGTCCGTGCTGCAGACGTCGCAATTTTCACTCCATTAGGCAATGGGTAAACAAGTTTCTGGTCTCCAAATCTGGAAGCCGACCCTGCAGCAAGTAAAATTCCACAAATATTTGTGGTCATTATGCTGATTCAAGTAGAGCGTCTTGTTTATTTGTGATGACAACATCACATTGATGACGTAAAGCCGTAAGTTCTGCAAGGATTGATATCGCAATTTCTGCAGGTGCTTTACTGCCGATCGGTAATCCAATGGGACCATGTAGTTTTGCAATTTGAGATTCAGAGAGATCAAGTTGGTTTAGTCGTTTTCTTCGTGCTGCTTGTGTCTTATTTGAACCAATAGCGCCCACATAAAACAGACTCATCTGTAATGCTTGCATTAATGCCATATCATCCATTTTTGGATCATGAGTTAGCGCTAATACAATACTTTGTTCGACGGGCTTTAATGTTGCTACAACATCATCAGGCATGTTGGTAATGAAAGTTGTATTTTCACTAATCCAGGATGAATTAACGTTTTCACGTGGATCGCAGATCCTCACACTATAGTCAAGCATTAAGGCTAGCTCTGCTACAAATTTGGCAAGTTCATTTGCGCCAATTAACAACATTTGCCACTGAGGGCCAAAAACTTTATGTAAAAGTTCTCCTTCATAGTTCGATCGTTCTTGCCAGTTAGCCTTGCTATAACTAGTTATTCCTGTGCGTGCATTAAGGTGTCTTGTGATAGGTAAGTTTTCCTGAAGCGCACTACTTACAGGTTCTAAAGAACTAAAGGAATCAAGTCTTTCTAACACAAGATCTAGTTTGCCGCCGCAGGGCAAACCAAATTTTTGTGCATCAAGTTGCCCGACCCCATAAGAGATCATGCTCACTTTCTTCTTTGCAAAGTCTCCAGCTAAGTATTTGCTAATAAGATCGTCTTCTACACACCCACCAGATACAGAACCAACAAATTCTCCATCGAGTTTAATTAACATCATTGATCCAACGGGTCTGGGGGATGATCCCCAAGTGTTGGCTACAGTCACCAATAAAATTTCATCTTCCCGAATTAGCCAATGCCGCGCGGTCGTTAAAATTATTTCGTCTGAACTTTTCATTACACACTTCGTGGTAATGGTAGTGAGCGATAATGCTTGCCGGTTACTGATGCGATTGCATTTACTACTGCGGGTGCAATGGGGGGTGTACCAGGTTCGCCCACGCCAGTTGGATTTTCATTGGATTCTATGATGTGTACTTCAACCTGTGGCATTTGATTCATGCGCAGTACTTGGTAACCGTCAAAATTAGATTGTTCAACCGCACCATCTTTAAATGTAATCGCACTGGATAATACTGCGGACAAACCATAGCCCATACCACCTTCCATTTGTGCATGAATCACATCCGGGTTAACCGCAATGCCACAATCCACAGCAATTACAATGCGATCGACTGAGTAACTACCATCATCTTCCAAAGTGACTTCGGCCACTTCTGCGACATATGAATTGAAAGATTTATGTACGGCAATACCGCGGCCTTTATTTTTACCAAGAGGCGACCCCCAATTCGATTTTTCAGCCGCAAGGTTTAATACACCAAGATGACGCGGGTGATCTTGTAATAGTTCACGCCGTAATTGTACGGGGTCTTTTTTGATCTTGTGTGCAATTTCATCCAAAAAAACTTCAGTGGTGAATGCGGTATGTGTATGACCAACCGATCGCCACCATTGAATAGGAATAGGAAACTTAGTGGTATGCAGATCAATGTGCATATTCGGAATGGAATAGGGAAGATTTGCCGCACCTTCAACAGAAGTTGCATCAATGCCATCTTTAACCAGCATTCCCTCAAATCCTGTTCCAG